>Ga0222419_100098_pt1 | contig 155603 bp, 115 predicted proteins | sample 1B20Ametagenome_FD_182474 | JGI IMG/M metagenome (GOLD analysis project Ga0222419, IMG submission 182474) | Enriched microbial communities from leaf-cutter ant dump, University of Wisconsin, Madison, United States - 1B20A (version 2) | ecosystem: Environmental > Terrestrial > Nest > Insects... | reverse complement strand
TGTCGATATCGCGTACGAATTGGCTTTTTCTGCGAATCCACACGCAACCGCCCCTCGCATTTTGCAGATTAATTGAATGAACTGCCTCATACCTGACGTATGGAAATATTTTCATGCGAAAAGCGGGTTATAAATGCTCCAGATATATTCGCTCTTTTGAACATCATCTGAATTCTGGTTTACTTTCGCGAGCCACATCTCGCCATCCAGCACATAGAGACGGTAAGCTGGAGAAGCGAACGAGGCGGTTAATGCGTACTGATCTCTCTCTTTGTACGAGGAAATATCAGGAATGCCTATACGATTCATAAAGCTATTCTTAAACTCCCGCTCATCAATCGTTGTCCTTACATAGTCGGTCGCCATGATTTGCTGCTTCCCGGCTTCGTCGGTGATGATAAGTGAGTTTTCAGTCAGCGTGTAATATTCCCTAAGCCCTTCAAAGGCAAAATAGGAACTAAACGGATTCATGTATACCTGCGCTTCAAAGCTGTAATTGCCATATAGCTTCTCTATCTCCTTCGGCATCGCATTCGCTATCGGATTCGCGGCACAGGCGACCACAACGATCAGGCAAGCAACGGCCGATAGGGCGACAACCCCTTTTTTTGGAGTCTTAAAGCGCAAAGCGTTCTTCACCCGCTCCCGGACGCTCGTCTCTCCGAAAGCAAGCGGACCGGCTGCGGGAAAACGGTGATTTTCCGCAAAGGAAAACAGTGAAGTGCAGTACTCTTTTATCTTGCCCGTACCGATCCCCGATAGCACCTTTTCATCGCAGCTCATCTCCATGTCTTTTGCCATCGACACGAAGGCAAGCCAGGCAAACGGATTAAACCAATGAAATGCAAGAACCAGAAAGGCAAGCGGCTTGATCCAATGGTCCTTCCTTTTCAGATGACACGCCTCATGTCGGAGGATGTGCAGGCGCTGCTGCTCAGTGAGACCAAAGGGAATGTAAATTCGGGGTCTGATAAGCCCGAGCACGAAGGGCGACCGAATTTTGTCCGATTCGAAAATAAGATTGTCCAGCCGGACTGCTGTAGCCATGCGACGTCTCAGACGAATGTAGGTGACCATGGCGTAAACAAGCATTGCGGCGACGCCCAGACACCAGACGGTTGTGCCAAGCAGGATCCATATTTGCATAGGATTGACGCTGGCGACCGGAACAGCTGCGGGCAGACTATCGTTGACAATGACGTTCAGGGTCGGGATTCCCACCGTTACCTTCGGAGATTCCATATACCCAACATCAGCAGGGACATAGCTCAGTTCCAGATCGCCGCTTCCTTGCGCTGTCGTCATGTCAAAGGGATTGGCATTAAAAATACTGAATACGAGGGTAAATGATGTGGGGCAGACCAGACGGTACAGAACGACAACCCACAACAAATACGAATATTTCTTGGGCGCTCTCTTCAGCAGCAAGCGAACGAGAAGCACTGCAACAATCACGTAGGTCGCCGTAATGCTCATATTGAACACTTTCAAGAGCAGCATTTCCATCCTCATCGCTCCTCGTGCTCGTCAATCAAGCGCTTCAACTCGTCAGCTTCCTTCTTGGAGAGAGGCTTATTTCCAAAAAACGAAACGAGAAACTGCGGTAGCGAGCCCTCGAAGGTCCGCTCGATAAAATGCTCGCTTTCATAAGATTGTATCTGCTCCTTGGGTATAATGGAGCTCACGATCGTTGCCTTGTTTTGAAGCAGTCCTTTTTCGCACATTTTCCGAAGCACCGTATAGGTGGTAGGCTTCTTCCAACCGAGCCTTTCCGAGCATAGCATGACCAACTGCCCCGATGCTACCGGCTCGTTCTCCCACACTACCAGCATAAAGCGATAATCGCTTTCGCAAAGCTTCAAGTTGTTCATATTTGCCTCCCGGCAATGGTTTATAGTTATAAACCATTAACTGTAGTTTATAACTATAAACCAAGGCTGTCAATATGAATTAGCTAATGGATACCCCCAAATCCTCCCCTACCGGCGAAGATGAAGAATGGATCGCCGAGGCATTCCCGCCGCGCTGCTCCGACCCCCTCCTTTTTGACATTTGAACTATTCAAGAATAGGGGTTCGTGGGGGGATAAGAAGCTGGAGCGATTGGATCTCGTATAGCGAAAATCCGGTAGCCGTTGGGGACGAAGAAGCGCCAGCAAGTCATAGCAGTATCTAAACGATAAACAAGCCGCCATATAGCCCGAGGGCCGTGGCGGCTTGTTTTGTATGTCCAAAGTCAGCAAAAAGTCAACAAAACGGCTTCTGAAAATACTTACAGGGAAGTGAACCTGAGAATAAACTCTTCAGTCTATGTATATAAAGCAAGTACTGGTCTTACACCGTGATGGTGTTACAGTTTTTCCGTGCCGCATGCGAATCAACAATTTTATACCATACATTAGGCAACCAACATAAAATCAACGTATCAAAGTGACCACGACGAAAGTTAATCGTTAGCGTTGAGAAGATGTAAGAGTTTGCTTCAAGGTGTTATTATCAGTTTAACGATGGATATTATGAAGTTCGGTTAAAAAGTGTATAAGGAGAATACGAATGTCACTGGATCGTTATTCGATAATAGAATTATCCCGTACTGACTTAACGTCAGATTTATTGCAACATTTTAATCGGTATCAGGAGGTTCGTCGCTGCTTAAGACAGGAAAATGGGGAATGGGTGCTCAAAGATATTGCTTTTATGGAACAATGGGATGAAGCTCTTAAAGAAGAGATTGTTCGTGTAGATTTCACGAATTGTGTAAATGCTGGCGGTATAGTATGGGGTGTATTCGATAGCGGCAATCAGATGATTGCTTTCGCAAGCCTCCTGCCTGAATTGTTTGGAAGCAGCAAGCAATACTTGCAGTTGATGCAGCTCCATGTCTCCTATGAGCATCGTAGTAAGGGAATAGGAAAGACGCTGTTTGAGAGATGCGCTGAGAAAGCTAGAGTAATGGGGGCGCTGAAACTGTATATTTCGGCGCATTCATCAGAGGAATCCCAATTGTTCTATACGAAAGTCGGATGCATCGATGCCGTAGAGATTAATAAGAAGTTGGCCGAATACGAGCCTTATGACCGTCAAATGGAATATGTCCTCTAGCAAATCAGGGGAAGAGTAAGCGCCGAGAGGCCGGGTCTAGGGGCTGTGACAGGTTAGGAGCAAGTGACCTGTCACAGCCCTTTTTGGGCTTTCCGTTCAACAGCTTGCCAACAAGAATCCGACGAAAGCAGCTGCAGGAACTCCGGAGCCAGCCATAGCAAGGCAGTTTGGGTCAGATGGTTGTTGAACCTTGTCGGTTTCGCTTGCGTCCAATCACAAACAGGCACGGCGTATTCTTTCGTTCGGGAAACAGTACGTTTGGCTTTCGTTGGCGTTTTCAATATCCACCGGTTGGCGGCATAGGTAACAGGAACGCGACCACTAGCTTATTATTCACCGCCAATAATCTCAAGATACTGTTTCGAGATTTTATTCCATTCCGGGCTTTCAGTGTTGTAAATGCTAAACAACTTTTGTAGTTTATCGTTAATGCTTTGGTTCGTTGTTTTATCTCGTTGTAAATGAATATCCAAAGCAACCAATAATATTTTGGCCAGATCCAGATCTCCTACATTTATCGAACTTAGATCTTCTGCATGAAAGAATTTTTCCAACATATTGTACGCTGAATTGCTGTCCTCTTTTGAATATGTTAAATCGTAAAGTGTCTCGAAACTTTTTGCATACTCCACGCTCTCGATGGTTCTATAAAAAAGATCGGGATTCGGTGATCCGATGTATAACGTATTTCCGCCTATATCTGTCATTATAAATCTTTGATCTTCTGCTAATTGTTTAATTTTTGATATTCGCGGTATGCCGGAATGAGGAATTTTCCCGATGTGTTGTTTCAATCCTGTAGTGAAATCTTCATATACCAAGTTTACATCGTCAACTTCAATATAGCACATCTGGGGATTTTCATTAGGCAATATTCTTCTGGTTACATAAAAGTGCAGCTCAAGCGAACCGTAGCTTACAACTGCATAGGGATGCGGTCGAGTGTAAATTTGAATGGTATTGAAACCCAAGCTCTCATAAAAGGACACCTGTTCCTTTATGGATGGACACGGCAAAATCGGTTTGATTTTAAACATGACTAGCCACCTCTCTTTCGTGAATTTAACTTGCACATCAAGCGTACCATATTAATGCAAATGATAAGGTTTGTTGAAATTTTATAATGTGTTAAAATGATTGAAAGACATAAACCCGTCATGTACTTTAATTATAAATTATAGGTTTAAACAAGGAGGTTGAGATGAAAGGGATTGAGATAGCAAAAAAATTAAATATAAGCACGAGCGCATTAAGGCATTATGAAGCTTGGGGACTTGTTCCTTATGTCGAGAGAGCGGCAAATGGCTATCGCATTTATACAAAGGAACATGAGGCGTATTTCCAATGTATACGTGCGATGTATGCTGGTTTTGGAATGGATTTGATTCGAGAGGTCATGCCGCGCATCATTCGCGGGGAAAAACTTGATGCTCTATGGCTAATTAACAAGGCACAAGTAAACCTGCGTGCAGAAAAAGAAACCGTACAAAGAACAGTCGACATGCTTGATTTGCAAGAGCTGAACGATCTGCCAAAGTACCGCAATAAAAACTCGTTTACGATTGGTGAGGTAGCTGAAGAAGCGAACGTATCTGCTTCGGCGATTCGGCATTGGGAGAAGGAAGGGTTAATCAAGCCTGAGCGCCAAAAAGAGAGTGGGTTCCGTATCTATAGCTCTTCAGATATTCGCAAGGTGCTTATCATCCGAACCGTTCAACGAGTAGTGTATTCCTTGGACACAGTTCGTGAAGTATTATCGGAGCTTGATAACCATAATGTTGCGCAGGCTAAGGAAATTGCTCTTAAATCTCTTCAATACATTGACAGTGCACTGGTTGAGCAAGTGAGAGGTATCGCTTGTTTGCAAAATCTTCTAGACATTGTCTCAACCAAAGAAGGACAGTAAGTGTGCAATTCATTTGGTGGTGTTGCAAACAATAGTATCGTAGCCAATCCACCCTGTGTAGCCAAGGTAGGTCGTTGCACATATGCGCTGGCATATCCTCCGGGGCATTCCCATCGAGTTGAACGGAATCCCCATTTCACGGTGTTGGAACCCTTTGAGCATAGGGGTTCGTGGGGCGATAAGAAGCTGGAGCGATTGGATCAGCGCCCCTTCCAATTCCATCGCTTTTGGAGACGAAGAGCAACCGAGCAAGGCATAGCAGCATTAAGATCGTGAATACATCGCCATTTGGGTTGTTTGCCCTCGGCGGTGTCTTTTTCTATACATGGAGTCATCACGAGGTCAACACCGCCAGTCCGGCAGTCGCTCTGTAAGTACTTACAGAGTGGAGCGACAGTTACGCTAGCTATGCCCGTGTATACAGACAAGTTAATATTTGTTTATGACCACCAACGCAATACACGTAGACTTACAAAAATAATTATATTGAGCCATGATGTGGCTTTTTCATATTTGTCGGTGTCTAATTAGTTGTAAGGTCGGAAGGAGGTAAAACGTGTCAGGAGCTCATGACAATGAATGCCCTGTTTTTCCGGAGAGACAGGGGAAGGAACAGTTTGAGACCATCTATTTACAATATCGTGAACGCATTCGCAAATATTTTTCTTTCAAGGTGAACGCGAGTGTTGCAGAAGAACTGACACAACAGGTGTTCATTAAAGTGTTCCAAAATATCCAGGCTTTTAATTACGACTCAAGCCTATTCACCTGGATCTACAAAATCGCGCAGAACACGTTGAAGAACCAGTACAGAGGGCTGTCCCGGACGTTAGAAGGCTCATCCGTGGATATCTCGACTTGCGACTCCCAACTTGTCTCTCTTGATTTTACGGATCATGTGGAAATTCGATTAGACATTAGCGCAGCACTTCGTAAATTAAGCGCATTGGATCACCAAATTGTTCTGCTACGTTACTTTGTTGATTGCACAATAGCGGAGGTCGCGGAGATCGTTCGAAAGCGTGAAAGCGCAGTGAAAAACAGATTATATCGAGCCTTGTCTAAATTAAGATTCGAATTAAAAGAATGGGGTGACTTGACCGTTATGTCGATTCAAAATTTAATTTCGATTGTCAGCAAAGACCGGCCTGATGAAGACCAATATTCGGAAAACAAGGTACATCAAGACGTCTTGAGCGAACTAAAGCGTAATGTGGATCAACTGGTAGCAAAATACAAGCACAAGCCAACTAAGAAGATTATTATCGAGATTTACCCTGACCTATCGGCCTTTCATAAAGCAGTTGGAGAACCGGATGCGCCAAGTTGGTTTATGGGCACGTATAAGGGTAACATCCTAAGGATTGTTTCTCCGTTAAACCCAGGGCCAGAGCATACGTACGAGTCCATCCTTAAATCGACAGTTCATCTGTTCGCTATGTGGTTAATTTTCGATATAAATAGCTCTGCTCCAAAGTGGTTGCGCCAAGGCATTGGGGGTTATGAGGCTAAGCAAATGACGCATGATTATATCAGAAGCTCAATTGCGACTTTGTTGCTACAAGACAAAATTCCTGCCTTCGCGGAGTTGAACAATGATAGTTGGGATTTTGAGACTATGGGAGGGTTTCAATTTTCATATAAAATAGTCGAATTTCTTATTGCTGCATATGGCATAGATAAGTTGAATCTGCTGATAAGAAATCCAGACGACTTCGAAGGTGTCTATCATTGCTCTGAAGCAGAGCTCCATGAGGAATGGAAAGCGTATATGTTGAAGTAATTCGTCAGCTGGAGTGATTGGGTCTCGTACGCAGACAATCCGATTGCGACGGGGGAAGAGTAAGAGCCGAGAAGCCGCGTCGGACGCGGGTTGGAGGGCTGTGACAGGTCGTAAGCTTGTGACTTGTTACAGCCCCCTTTGGGTTGTTCTGTCAACAGCTTGCAAACAAGAAGTTGGAGAAAGCAGTTGCAGGAGCCCTGGGGCCGGCTACAGCGATGTGGTTGTCGAATGGTATCATGCGTCTTGTTGTACATAGAACGGTTGCAAGGGCGGTCGGCTACCTCTCGCGAAGGGAGAGATGCCCGTGTCAGCGTACGAATCACTAATGATCATGCTGACATTCGGTTTGCTGATCGTTGCACTGCTGTCCACAACACTAAAATAGACCGCCCCATAGCGAGGAATGCGGTCTATTCCCATATCCGTTTTCCTGAAGCCGACCGTCTTTGAAGCGGCTACTGTGCCAGGAGGAGTCGTGTTAGCCGCACGGCTCCTTCTATAGTTTTATTATACTTGCACACGTATATACACGCAACGGTCCTTATTCCTTTGCATGAACGGGACAAAAGACGGCCTCAACTATATCGAACTCTGGTTTGCGGTTCGCAAAATATAACTGGCTCGTCGGAGAGATTATAACAACAAAAATACATCCAATATCATTATAAAATTATTGTAAAACGATAAAATTGTGTTAAAATAAAAATAATTCATTATAAGCGAGGGGCTTTCTTATGGAACGGGGAACAACATTCTTTTTGAAGGTAACTATTATTCTGATTGGAATAGCGGTTCTTGCTTTGTGCGTCTTTTTGGTGCCTGAGATCGCGAATTACGCAGTGGAATTGTATCCGGACAGGACGTATATGAAATCTCTTGTGTATATCGATATGTATGCATCGGCGATTCCTTTTTACATCGCACTGTATCAAGCGCTTCAGCTTTTAAGCTGCATCGACAAAAACAAAGCGTTCTCGGAATTATCCGTGCGGGCTTTAAAGAATATTAAAAACTGCGCGATCGCAATCAGCGGTTTGTATGCGTTAGGCTTGCCGCTCTTCTATCTCGTGGCGGACAAAGACGATGCCCCGGGGATCATCGTAATCGGAATGGTTATAATTTTTGCCTCCATGGTCATTGCCGTCTTTGCCGCCGTTCTTCAGAAGCTTCTGAAAGAGGCTATTGATATCAAATCAGAAAATGACTTGACAGTCTGAGGTGAATCTTATGGCGATCATAATCAATATCGATGTGATGTTGGCGAAACGAAAAATGAGCGTAACGGAACTTTCGGAAAGGGTTGGAATTACGATGGCTAACCTCTCCATATTGAAAAACGGAAAGGCAAAAGCGGTTCGATTATCTACTTTAGAGGCAATTTGCAAGCATTTGGAATGTCAGCCGGGAGATATTTTAGAATACAAAAGTGATGAAACTCAAGGCTAGGGGAGGCGTGACGATGGACAATAACAATCCGATTACCGAGAATATGGATAATCCCCAAGAGCTGGAGAGAATGTTTAGAAAAGAACCCGAAGTGTTTATAAAGTCATTTTCCTGCGCATGGGAACAAAACCCCGATTCGCCGGTTCTTGCCGTTTGGCAAGAGAGACTGCATTTCAAGGAGACCGAAAATACGGAAAAGACTTTTTTGCTGTGGAGAAACTTCTTATTCATGGGCATTTTGGCGGTCTTGGCCGGGATTAGCACGAGGCTCCTTTTTCATTTTACCGAACAGGAAGCAATAGCCCCGATTAACCTTGTTTTCGGCATACTTCCCTTTATGGCAATCTATTTTGTGTATCATAACCCCTCGAATAGAAAAGTGATCTACACTCTTTCATCGTTATTCCTGATTTCCGGATTTTATCTGAATGTGCTCCCGCTGGACAGTAAAGACAGCATTATGATGGCTTATCTTCACCTTCCCATCTTCTTATGGGTAGTCATGGGTCTGGCATTTACCGGAAATGAATACGGCAGAGGCAGCGCAAGATTAGCTTATCTTAAATTTAACGGGGAATTTGGCATCCTATACGCCTGCATGGCCATATGCGGAATGGCGCTAACCGCAATAACCATGCAGTTATTTAGATTTATCGGTACGGACATATCGGAATTCTACTTTAGAAACGTCGTTTTATTCGGGGCTGCCGCTCTGGCGATCGTAGCTGCCTATTTGGTAACAAGGGACATTAAGCTTGCAAAGAACATAGCGCCCTATATCGCCAAAATTTTCAGTCCGCTCGTACTGGCAACCTTGTTGGTCTACTTTATAGCGGTTATTGGGATCGGGAAAAATCCATTCCTGGACCGTGATTTCCTGCTCGTGTTCAACGGAGTGCTCCTTAGCGTTCTTGCCGTCACCATCTTCTCCATTACCGAACGCGGTGCAGGCGAGAGAATGAACGTTTCCGATTATATCAATTTTGCCCTCATCGCCCTCGCTCTTATGATTGACGGCGTAGCTTTATCGGCCATTGTGTTCAGGCTTTCTTCTTACGGGATTACGCCCAACAGACTTGCTGTCTTAGGTGTAAACCTGCTGATCTTTGCCAATCTCATTTGGATTATACTTTCTTATGTGCGTTTTCTGGGAAACAAAACCGGACCGTCAGCCATTCAAGATGCCGTTACGAAGTATTTGCCTGTTTACGGGCTGTGGGCTGCTTTCGTCACCTTTACTTTTCCTTTAATTTTTTAATCTCCGCACTCTGCTTTTTCATAATAAATCGGGCAGCAAGCGAATTTGATGCTCTCTCGTGCAGGCGTCCATCAAGTTCCACTTGGCTTCATCCAGCACATGTACCTTCCCGTTTCTTACTGCAGGAAGTTCCTGCCAGCCCTTGCTGTCCATCAGTTCTCGCGTTGCCTGACATGCCGGCCGAATGTTGGGCATCAGCACGAATAGCCGGTCTCCTGCGTACAAGGGCAAGTCAGATTCCTTAATTTCGCGGTAGGACTCTCCTTGTTCCAGCATTTGGCGAACGGCCGCTTCGGCCTCGAACAAGGATGCAGAATAGAGCAATCCAGCCAGACCGCCCGTCCCCATGACGAATAAACGGCGCCCGCGATGATAGATTAACACCGTAGCCGTTTCATACGATGGGATCATTCCCTGAAGCCGCTGCCGCATTGCCGTTAACCCATTGTTGTATTCGGCCAGCCACTGATTGGCTTCCATTTGCTTGCCAAGCCATTCTCCTAAGCATAGCAGCCTCTGCTCCAGCGGCGCGAACGTATCGTAGGTAATTGTTGGCGCGATCTTGGCCAGTTGCTCATATTGCCGTTCGTCCGAGCTTGAGAAGATGATCAAATCCGGTTCCAAACTTGCCGCCTTATGCGAGTTAAACGGAATGCCGATATCTTCGATCTCCTTGGCGGCATCCTCCATCCATGTATTCCGCATAATACTTGTATTCGCGCCAATCAGCGGCACACCCAGAGCGAGAAGATCTCCTATGGCCTCCCCATAATAGAGAATGCGTTGCGGCTGCATCGGAATTTGAACCCGATGGCCTGTCCAATCCTGAACATTCCGCCCATGATGGACCGATTGGGCATATTGCCTCGGGGTCATCCCGGTAAACTGGCGAAATCGGCGGTTATAGTAATATTCATCGGCAAAACCGACCTTGCAGGCTATTTCACGCAAAGGCACATTTACAGACAATAACCATTCCTTTGATCGGTCGATACGCAACTGATTCAAGTAATCCAGCGGCTTCTTTCCCGTCAGGGCCTTAAACAGGGCGCTATATCGCCATGTAGTCAGCTCTGCTTGCTCAGCAAGCTGCTTCACCGTTATCGGTTTGGAATAGTGGGCTTCCAAATAGCTGATCGTTCTTTCAACCGCCCCCATATCACCCGTACCTCTGCTTGAAGGCCAGTTATGCTCCAGTAATAAGCCCATCAACTCCTGGAATGACAAATGCCGCCTGAACCATCCCAGGTCGCCCGCTTTATCGTCGTCCATCAGTATTTCGTTAACCAGTCGATTGCAGCGCTCGTACAAGTACATATGCCAGGCATGATGGGCTGGAAGCAGTTGCTCTTTAAATATTTTCGGACCCTGCTCATCCGTTCTGATGATGGAAAAATAAATACAGTAAAATTCGACATCCGTGCTGGAGAGATTGCTGATATACCAACTGTTCCCCGGCGCAAGCCAATAACAGCTCGGCTCCCCTGCCGGAATCAACTGATCGTTGACATAGAGGCTCAAGGGGTTCCCGGCTGTTGTGAGTATCAGTGTATGCCGCTGCTCCTCGCGCTGTATCTCGGATACCCACTGGGTCGGGTAATGCAGCTTTTCAGCGGAAGACAGTTGAAAGAGCAAGGAGTTCAGCTTGGTCAGCCCCGAGACGTTATTTTGCATAGCTGAGCCACCTGTCGTTGATAATCATTATCACTTCCTTTAGTGTAAGTAAAAGGCGGAAGCTAATCAACCTTGAATTAGCTTCCGCCTTCTTCAGCGTACAAGCAACTTCTACGGAATAAGAGCCTTGGGCAGATTGCTCGCAATCCATTCCCGTGACAGTGCGTCACTATACGCTTCTAAAATGTGGAATGTGTATACTTTACCGCTCTTGACCGCCGGGAGACCCTTCCATATACTGCTTTCCAGCAACTGCTCCGTATCCTTTACGGCCTCCTCGTCAAGCGGTGTCAGAATGAAGATTCGGTCACCTGCAAATTCCGGGAGCTTCTCCATAGAAAGCTCCACAAAGCCTTGATCCTGTTCCAGAGCCTGCTGAATGGCAGCAGTCGGCTTAAAGCCGCCTTCATCGTATAACACTTGGGACAGACCTGTACGAGCCATTGCAAAGAGGCGGCTGCCAGGATACATCGTGAATACGGAGGCTGTCTCGTTCTGATCGATACCCGCTTCACGAATCTTCCGCCACATCTCCTTGACTTGCACGTCGTAGTCGGCCAGCCATTTCTCAGCTTCCTTCTGCTTGCCGAGAAGCTCACCGAGCGTATGCATCCGATCCTCGAGAGGAGCAAAGGTATCAAAAGTAACCGTAGGAGCTACCTTGGATATTTGCGCATATTGCGTCTCGTCTGCATTGCCGAAAATAATTAAATCGGCATCCAGCGACAACGCCTTTTCTACATTAAAGGGGAAGCCGACATCCTCGGCCTCTCCAAGCTGATCGGCATATATCGTTCCATCGACATTGGATTTTAAGATTCCCACGGGCTTCACGCCCAGAGCAAGCAAATCGCCTGTTGTCTCGCCGTGAAAAATAATCCGTTTGGGCGCGGCAGGGACCTCCACCTCATGCCCGGTCCAGTCTTTGAATTTTTTTGTTGCTTGTTCGCCCGATTTGGATGCATTCCCGCCGCAGGCAGTCATTACGAATATCATGGCGGCGATCAACAGGATCAGCTTGGCGTGTTTCTTGGTCACTCTCATTTTGAATTCCCCTCCGAAAAGTTCAATAGACAATGATTATCATTATCATTTACACCACTTTGCTATCCTAAGGGAATGCCCTGCATATTTCAATGGACAAATATAAACAGTCTTTTTCTTTTGGACAAAGCAGCGTTCTAAAACCGCCGAAGAAAACAGTTGCGGGAACTTCGGCGCGAGCCGTAAAATACTTTCAGGATCGTTGAATGTTCCATTACAATGGAGGTGCCAGATGGCTTTTTTCGTCTCGTTATCCGGAGTTTTAATCGCGCTCATGGTCGGGGTCGTCAGTCCGGGTCCCAGCTTCGTCTTCATCGCGCAAAGATCGGTTGCTTACTCAAGACCGGAAGGTGTTGCCGCGGCGCTCGGCATGGGCGTCGGGGGAGTTGCATTCGCAGTCTTGGGCTTAATGGGACTTCAAGCCGTACTCGTCGCGGTTCCTTGGGTGTATGCGATTTTGAAATTTTTCGGCGGTTTGTACCTGCTCTACCTTTCGTATAAAATTTGGAGAAGCTCGTCCCGACCGCTGCATTTTCAAGAAGCGGCCCCGACAAAGGAAACTGCGCGGGGAAGCTCATTTTTGCTGGGCCTTACAACGCAGTTGAGCAATCCCAAGACGGCAATCGTATACGGCAGTGTGTTTGCCGCCATGCTTCCGCAGCATCTTCCAATTGCATTCGCAGTACTGCTTATTGCTTGTGTATTTGCGATTGAAGCAGGTTGGTATACCGTCGTCGCGGTTGTGCTGTCCGCAGCGGCTCCGCGCAAAGTATATTCCCGCTATAAACGCTGGATGGATCGGGTTGCAGCGGGAGTCATGGGACTTCTGGGCTTGAAGCTGATTGCTTCATCGGCGAGTACCCAGTAATGCCGCCCCGCGCGAGCATGTCTTGGATATGCGGACTGCCCATTTTAGGATATCCCTGCTGCATAGATGGATATTGGGGACAGCGCGTCTGTCTCTTTTTTGCGAACCGAGGCATTCGGCTCGCCGATGCCAGATCGAAAAGGAAGTGGCCGTATGCTCGTTGCGTTGCTCATCGTATCGCTGCTGCTGGTGCTGCAAACCGGGTACGGGCTGTATTACAGAAGCCAGATTGGGGATATCGGCCGCCAACTGGACTTCGTCGGCAAGCATGATTCCTTCAAGCTGATCACAACGCAGCTCCAGTCGCGGGAAATGTCCCGGCTGGTGGAAAGCTGCAATGAACTGCTGCGCGAGCGGCGGGCGCTGAACCAGCGATTCATTCAAAAGAACGAGGAAATTCGCGAGACGATCGCCAGTCTCTCGCATGATATTCGCACGCCGCTGGCGGCGCTGGACGGCTACTTGCAGCTGGCGGAGCGAGCCGAGCCGGCACTGGAGCAGGACGAGCAGGCGGCCGAGCGCGTCGACTATGTGCGGCTGGCCCGCAGCCGGATCAAGCAGATGGCCAAGCTGATCGAGGAGCTGTTTCTTTATACGAAGCTGCAGAATCCGGACTACAGGCTGGAGCTGTCGACGGTCGACGCGGCGGAGCTGCTGCGGCACAGCCTGATCTTGCAACTGGAGCCGATCGCCGCTACCGGCTTCGAGCCGGAGCTGAAGCTGCCGGGTCAAGCGCTTGTCGTCGGGCAGGCGCATGCGATCGAACGGGTATTCGAGAATGTGCTGAGCAACTACGTGCAGCATGGCGAAGGCCGGCTGAGCATTCACTGCCGGGAGACGGACCGGGAGTGGGAGTTCGAGTTCGCCAATCCGCTCCCGCCCGGTCGGACGATTGACGAGGAGCGGCTGTTTCAGCGTTTTTATAAGGCGGACCCGGCACGCAGCGAGATGACTTCGGGGCTGGGGTTGACGATTGTGCAATCGCTTGTGCAGAAGATGCAGGGATCGGTCCGGGCGGAGCAGCTCGATCGGCAATTCCGTCTGCGGATCCGATGGCCGAAGAAGCAGGGCGAGGAGGAGAGGGAATGAGCCGGAGAGAAATCGACGATTCGCGAGGAACGGAAAGCCGGCGGGGAGCCGACAGCAGAATTCTGATTGTGGAGGATGATGCGCAAATCAGCGAAATTGTTGCCGCAGGCTTGCGACGCGAAGGCTTTCGCTGCACACAGGCGTATTCCGGCAGCGAGGCGATGCTGCATCTGGCTCAAGCCGGCTTCGAACTGATCGTGCTTGATCTGATGCTGCCCGGCTTGAGCGGCGAAGCGCTAATCAGCAGCCTGCGCGGGGAGCTGCGCTCGAGCATACCTGTCATCGTGCTGTCGGCGCGGGATCAGTTGGATCACAAGCTGGAGCTGTTTGCGCGGGGGGCCGACGATTACGTGACCAAGCCGTTTGAGCTGGCGGAGCTGATCGCGCGGATTCACGCGCAGCTGAAGCGCGCCCAGCCGGCCGCGGAGCCGGAGCCGTACCGGCATAAACAACTGCTGCTGGACAGCCGAACGTATCAGGCGACCGTGAAGGGCCAACCGCTTCAACTGACCCGTCAGGAATATCGCATTCTCGAGCTGCTGCTTAAGCATCCGAGCCGTGTGTTCACCAAGCAGGATTTGTACACGCTGGCCTGGGACGAGCCGTATATGGGCGAGGACAAAACGATTACGGTGCACATCAGCAACATCCGCAATAAAATCAAGGCACATTGCGAGCAAAGCTATATCGAGACGATCTGGGGAATCGGCTTTCGCCTGAGCCGAACACAGACGTAGGCGGCAATAGCTGCTGCTGCCGACACTTTTTGCGGCGCAGCCGGCACCATACTTGTGCACCAAGCCGTGCCGATAACGAGCTTTACGATTTCTTTACTTTTTCTTGACGTCAGCTTGGCGTTCTCGGTGTTCAATGAGAGCATGGAGGTGACGGGCATGCAGGAATGCATCATAGAGCTGAAGCAGCTAAGCAAGGCGTATCGCTCACGGACGGTGCTGCACCCGATCGATTTGCAGTTGTATCGGGGGGAAATCTTTGGGCTGATCGGACGCAACGGAGCCGGCAAATCGACGCTGCTTAAGCTGCTCGGAGGGTTGATATATCCGACTGGGGGCAGTGTGCGGTTATTCGAGCGCTCGACTCGCGAGCAGCGCAGTCTGCATGAACGAATGGGTCTGCTGGTGGAGAGCCCCGGCTTGTACACACAGATGAGCGGGTTCGACAATATGGAGCTGCTGGCCGACGCCTACGGCATGAAGTTGCGCAAGCCCAGGATCGAGGAACTGCTGGATCGTGTCGGCTTGGCCGACAGCGGCAGGCGGAAGGTCAAGGAATATTCGCTCGGGATGAAGCAGCGGCTCGGTATTGCGCTCGCGTTGCTCGGCAGCCCGGATGTGCTCGTCCTGGATGAGCCGATTAACGGCTTGGACCCGCAGGGCATTGTCGATATCCGGCATCTGCTGCTGGAGCTGAACAGGACGGGGCTGACGATCGTGATTGCCAGCCATATTCTGGAGGAACTGTCGAAGATGGCGAATCGGTTCGGCATTTTGCATGAGGGACGGCTGGTCGAAATCGTCACGCGCGACGAGCTGCTGCAGCAATGCGAGCAGCGCATTGAGATTCGGCTGGCCGAGCCGGAAGCGGCGATTCCGATTCTGGAGACGGAGCTGGGCATTCGCCGTTACAAGCTGCTTGACAGCCAACTGCTGCAGGTGTACGACGAGCATGCCGAATTGTACCCGATTCATGCCGCGCTTGCGAAGGGCGGCGTCACGGTGCATGGCATCGCCAGGCAGCAGGTCAGTCTGGAGCAGTATTTTCTGGAGCGTACCGGGAGCGGAGGCGAGCGGGATGCTTAATATATTGCGAATGGACTTCCGGCGGTTTCGCAAAAACAACATGCTGCCTCTGCTGTTGGCCGTGTTTTTCGCCTTTCAGTTGTTCGGGATTTTCATGATGAGCCGGTATGCCGACAGCTACGGCGCGGCCGGGCTTGCGCCGGGCTCGCTGAGCGCCGGCGAGTTTTTTCAATATATGCTGGCACAGCCTCCTTCCTGGATGCTGCTGTATGTGGCCGTGTTCACGGTTTATTTTGCCTGGAGCGAGCAAAGCGCCGGCTTCTACAAAAACTATATCTCAATGCGTCATGCGAGAGTATCGAGCGTGTTGGCCAAAGCGCTGCTGTTGGCGCTGTTTACGCTGTTGCTATTTGTCGTGGCGGTGGCAGCGAACGCGCTTGGGAGGCTGCTGTTTTTTGAAGATGCGCCGACCGGCGAGCTGGGGCAATATGCGCTTCTGCTGCTGCTGCAGTTTTTGCTGCACTGGGCGTTTGCCGTGATGATGCTGTTCGTGGCGCTGGCGGCGCGCAGTCTGATCGCAGGGCTGATTATCGGCCTGTTGCTGGCGCTGAATCTTGTCGGCTATACTCTGTCCGCGCTAGCCGCGCTGCTGCTCGGCGAGGACGGAGCCGGCATCGCCTCTTGGTGGCTGGTCAATCGGATCGTGAAGCCGCTTGAGCTTGGGCAGCCAGGGGGGGCGGGCGTGCTGGAGCCGGCGATCGTCGCGCTGCTGTTTCTGCTGCTGTTCGGAGCGGCGGGTGCGGTATTCAGAAATCGCGAGGATTTGCGCTGACCGGTTCTTCAAGCGTGAGCGTCCAATAACCCTCATCGCCGGGTGTGGGCCATGGATGCAGGTTTCCGATGCGCAGATTTTTTTTGCAGCTAAATCATGATATAATAGCCCCAATATTTTCGAAATGTCTCAGATGGGAGTGGACTTGGTTGGAACAAATATTTGACATTGTTCAACTGGCGCTCTCCATCGGTCTATTCTCTTCTATATTGGTTCTTCCCTTCACTTCCTTTTCTGTTCAAGCGATACGCTGGAGTCATGAAGATGCTGCGGCCGGTTCAATTTTGCTCGTGTCTGTCAGCGAGCCGCCACTCAACGGGGTCCAGCGGTGGATAGTGCGTATCGCCAGACGAAAAGAAGCGCCGGATGAAGATGCCGACGGTCCTTCCTCATGTTGATATTTCAACATTCAATCAGGGAGGACAACCGTGAAAATATTTCTGATGTCCCAAAAGTGGGCGAAGCCCATTCTCGTCGTTTTGTTCGTGGCAATTCCGATGATTCTGCTTAGCGGATGCTCGACTGCATCCCCATCAAACCCGATTAATGCCGATTCGCAAGGGTTATTTAACCACTACTTCATTTATCCGTTCTCGATGCTGATCAAATTTTTCGCAAATGCGTTCCACGGAGATTACGGATTATCAATCGTGCTCGTTACATTCATCATCAGACTTGCTATTATGCCGCTCATGATGAATCAAACGAAGAAGCAAATGACTATGAAAGAAAAGATGGCCGTTCTCCAGCCGGAGCTAAACGCACTTAAGGAGAAGTATAAGAACAACGTCAGCGCGGAAGCCAAAAAGCAACAGCAAGTCGAAATGATGCAGCTCTACCAGAAGCACCAATTCAATCCCTTAAACATGGGGTGCTTGCCGATGCTTCTCCAATGGCCCATCACCCTTGCATTTTACTACGCCATCCGCCGTACCCCAGAGATCGCAGCTCACGATTTTCTATGGTTCAGCTTGGGGAAGCCGGATATGATTTTGCCGTTTATTGCCGCTGCGGTTTATTACGTTCAGTTCCGCGTATCACAATCCATTTCAGCGCAGTATCAGCAGAATCAAAATAGCCAATTGGCTTTCATCGGATTGTTGTCCCCGATTATGATGGGGGTGTTTTCTTTTGCGATGCCGGCCGCTTTGCCATTATATTGGGCGGTTGGCGGTATATTCATTATTGTGCAAACGATCATACTCAATAAAATGTACGCGAAGCCGATGCAACAAGCACAAACATCTTTAGCGGAGTAAAAGGTTAATCTGAAGTGAATAAAATACAGGGTATATGAGGCGCCTCATACCCTGTATTTTTTATGCCCCAGTATATGGAACACAGGCCGGATAGATATAACAACAACCATCTGGTCGAATCCGGCAGCGCAAAATGTTAGGCCATTTCTTGCAAATCCTTCGTTAGGCTGGCCAGTGTTTTCATTCGTTCATGCGGCTCTTGTTGGTCGAATAAAAGCTGTTCTATCCATTCCCAAATATCCTCCAGTCTGCGCCTTACTTGATAAAATCGCAGAATGTCGGGTTTCAGAGCAAAATCAGGGTGTCGCTTTCGATAGACATCCAAAAAGATATCATAATAGGGTTGATCCACCAGGAACATGAAATCCGCCTCGACGGGCGCCAGGCGCAACCCTTCCCAATCGATCAGGATGAGCCGATCTTCTGCTTGCATCAGGTTCCAGTTATGGAGGTCAGTATGGCAGAGTACATTTCGTAAAGGCCGCTGCGGCAGATCCCGCGACAGCTTTTCAATTTCGCCGATCAGATGGTTCATTGGTTCTCTGTACTGGCTTAACGCTTCGCTCACGTCTGATGGAACAGTCGACAATTGTCCTCTCAGCAGTTGTTGTAACTGCCTGACAAAAGGAATGGAGAAATCCTCTTTAAGATGCTGTGTTTGAACCGGTATTTGTTCGCCGTACGAGTGAAGCTCCGCGATCATGTCCGATAGTTGTACCGCCTGATCTTCCGTTAAACTCCGAGACCCGATTGTTTCTCCATCAATATAATCGTAAAGCAGAAAAATACCGTCAGCGTTAGCGCATTGGTAACGGCCGTCCTTTGTCGTAAGAGGAACCGGGATTTTCCCATGCAAGCTGCTGTGATGATGGAGCCAGATCAGAACCGGAACATATTCATTGATCAGGGCAGTCCACTTCGGAGTGGATGCTCTGTTTTTCTCGTAAATCTTCAAGAAATAGGAGCGGTTGTCCGCAATCATCTTGTAGGCAAGCGAGGACCAACCGCCTTGTTGCGGTGCAAGCTGCGACACATTCAGCCCGTAATGCTCATCTATCGTTTCCTCAATATTGTTCATAGGTCCTCCAACTGATTCGCTAATTCCTATGTATCGAATTGTTCATTTATAAATTCAAGGACATCCTTGGATTGGGAAATCATATTGAAATTCCGTCATATGAAAGAAATCTCAATTCGTTTCACTGGGGTTTTGAATATCTTCCAGGGTTCCTCCCTTGTCGAGAGATTTGTAATAGTAATAAGTAGCAAAATATTGTGTGTTTTCTTTTATTAAATTCCAAGTAGTTCTTGAATTAACATCAAGTACAAACTTATTCTTTTCAATACTGTTAGGGTCAACGACGATTATTTGATATTTATTTTTCGGTGCAGATTGTTTGCTAACGACCTCGATATATGATGTAGTCGATGTTTTATGCTCCATGCAACCTGAAGATATAATCAGTAGAAATATAGAGACTACTAACCAACACGATTTCTCAGTTATTGTTCTCATTCTAATTGTACCTCCTTTCGGCAGCGCAACGGAACTCAGGAACCTTAATCGGCAATAAAGGGTGTTTTGGAAAAGCTAACGGAACGGAGGGATCTTATCAGCGACCAACGTGGCCAAAATCACTGTAAAACCGCGGAATAACGTCGCTGTGTTCCGTTAAAGCCCAGAGCGGAACCCGCTTCACCGGATAAGGGTTCTGTGTTTCGTTACGACGGATGGCTAGGCGAAAGGTCGCTGTGTTCCGTTGCGAAGGATGGCTAGGCGAAAGAGCGATGCTTCGTGCGCAATGTATGCTGTTATCCATTAATCGACAGTCTCTTATTGTACATCATTCATGCAAATGCCGAGGAGGAGAATGCGGCACGGATACGGCTACCCCGCCCCTTTTGTGACCGCGTTCCACATATTCATGCGCTTCGACGATTCGGTCCAGCGGGTAGACGGCATCGACGACCGGTTTAACGGCTCCGGCTTCGATTAACGCTGTAATCCTGGCAAGGCGCGCCGAATTCAGTTCAAGCTTCCCGTCGTCGATGGAAATAAATTTGCCCGTTGGGCGCAGCGATTGTCTGCCTGTTTCTTTGGCCTTGGAGGTTCTGGCTTTGCCGGCCGTATCGAGCATGAGGTCGTAACGATCGATGAGATCGATCTTATCGTTGCAGGTGTAGTCAATCACTTGGTCTGCGCCCAGAGACTGTACGAATTCCAGGTTGCGGGTGCTGCATACTGCGGTAACTTCCGCGCCATAATGCTTCGCCAACTGTACGGCCATCGTACCGGAAGTACCCGAAGCGCCGTAGATGAGAACGCGCTGCCCCCGTTCGACAGAGCCTTCCTCTATACGCTGTAACGCCAGCAGTCCGCCATACGCGGCAGCGGTCGCTTCTTCGTAGCTGATATTCGCGGGCTTGAGCGCCAGGCATCCGTGCATGGAGTCGGTTTCCTTCATGCACTTGTACTGCGCATAAGCGCCGAGCCCGAAGCCGGTAACGCCGTACACTTGATCGCCTGCTTTAAACCGTTTAATGTCCTGGCCTGCCGATTCGATTTCACCTGCCAACACCATGCCGATAATGGACTTTCGCGGTTTGGTGAAACCGAGGAACAGACGCATCGGCAGCCAGAATCGCAGCGGCAATTGCGAGCCCCGAATATAGGTGTCGCTCGCGGTTACCGCTGTCGCGTGAATTTTAACGCATACTTCGTCGCGCCTCGGAGAAGGCTTGCTTACTTCCTTCAACTGAAGTACTTCCGGAGGACCATATTTGGTACATATGACCGCTTGCATGGGATCAATTCCTTCCGGGCTGTAATTTAAAGCCCTTAACCAGTATATAAGCACCGGCGACAAATTCGAAGGGGACATATGGCAGCGCGAGCGCAAGAAAGGCGGGAGGCATAGGAATGCCGATCATAACCAGCAAGGAGCCGACAAGCACGAACGGAACGGCGAATAGCCCCCAAAGCGATAACCACGCCGGTACGATACGGGATCGATGGAGCAAGGCATAAAAGATGATGGCTCCCAGACCGAACGGGATGATGTGCAACCGGTAGGTGAAATCTTTCGTCGCCAAAGCCAGTTCGGCGATCGTCTCCAAGCCCTGGTCCCCGGTTGCCGCAAATTGCTGGCTCACATGCAAGAGCGCGAAGACGGCGGCTTTGCTCACGGCAAGGATGCCGGCCTCGAAGACGTAAAACCCCAGCGCGACGAGTGCGAGCGCCTTGCCGCGTCTCTCCACGACCGAGTAGAGCATCGTCCCGAGCCAAATAATTCCCAACGCCGTAATGATGTCCCCGACAATGCTCGCATGTACGAGACCTGCATGTTTTCCGACACGAAGCATGGTATTCCTTACATTGTCCGCATCGACGAGCGGGTTGAGCAGCAATGCTCCACTGGTCAGCGACGTGATCGCTTGCAGCAAGAAAGCCGCTCCCAAGCATCGCGACAAGCAGGTTCCGGCACCCGTCCGATTCATATACGCCCCCTCTCCCATCGACCCATGAGGCAGCCGCAAGGCAACGGTATTGAATTTTATGCGATCGTTAATTATACTCTACAGTGCAAATAGTCATCAGTCAACAGCTAGTTACACTATTGGGTGTAATTTATTTCATGCCATCAAGAAGGGATTGTTACGCTATGGATGCCACTCCCGCAGTCAGGAAAAGAGATACGAGCCGAAAGCGCGAATCCATCCTTAACGGGGCTATGCAAGTGTTCACGGAAATGGGCTACGACAATGCAAGCATGGATCGAATCGCGGAGGTCGCAGGCGTGTCCAAGCGCACGGTCTATAATCACTTCGCGAACAAAGAAAGCCTGTTTCAAGAGGTTGTCGCCCGATTCCTCAAGGAACAGAGGGTTCTGAAGCAAATCGACTACGATCCCGCGAAATCGTTGGAAGAGCAATTGACGGCTTTTGCGAATGCCGAGCTGTTCCTGATCAACAGCCCCGCAAGACTCGGATTATCGCGAGTGCTTACTTCCGTGTTCATTCGGGACATCGACTATGCGAGAGCGACACGGATGAAGTACGAGTCCCCTCATGAACCGTTCATTCGATGGCTGATTGCCGCGCACGAGGACAACAAGCTGCACATCGACAATCCGGTTCTTGCTGCACGGGTGTTCTACGCCATGATCGAAGGCGCGCTTACCTGGCCCGCTTTATTCCAGCACGGTATTGATGCCGAAGCCGTCAAGCCTTTAATGGCCGAGCTCATACTCACTTTCCTTACAAGATATCGCACTTGCCGATAACGATGTTATCATTAAGATAATCAACGTTTTATTGCACAACTTACAGATTGGGGTCGGCTTCATCATGAGGGGTATTCTCCGATTCAGTTCTCGTACGATCTTGCTTTATGTAGTTGCTGCCATTGTTGTCGGTTTGGTCGCAAGCTATGCCGTCGTCTCCGCACCGGACTCCCCTAAGCTCCAAAGTGAAGAAGGCATTCTGGATTTAACCCAGGTTCATGTCCGTGAGAATCCGCTAAAGCTGCAAGGGGAGTGGGCGTTCTACTGGCAAGAGTTGCTGTCGCCCGAGGACATACAGAATCGCTTGGCAAGGGACGGAAATCAAGACCGCTGGATCAGCATCCCCAGCTCCTGGCTAGGCTATCGGTTAGACGGCCAGCGGCTGAACGGTACAGGTTATGCAACCTTTCGACTGGTCATCGAGCTTGGCGAGCAGGATCGAAACGAGCGGCTTGCTCTGCGGCTGCCTACCATTTTTCATGCATATAAATTATGGGTGAATGGCGAGTTGTTGGCAGAAGTCGGTGTAGTCGGTCAGGACAAGAGCAGCGTAACACCGCAACTGGCAACGAAGTTGGTGTTCTTCCAGCCCGAGAATGACAGGGTGGAGCTGGTTATGCAAGTAGCCAACTTCCATCATAAGCGAGGCGGCATCACCAAGTATATCGAGCTGGGCGGCAGTGATGTGTTAACGGTCAGGACCAATCTGAAAATCGCCGCTGAAATGTTCATCACCGCAAGCCTGCTGGTGATTGGCGTGTATCACCTGCTGTTGTTCGCCTTGCGACGCAAAGACAGGGCGCCATTGTATTTTGGTCTGTTCACCGTGTTGTCCGGTATCCGATCCTTGCTGGTCGGCGAGCTCTTGCTCACACAATTGTGGCCAGCATTTCCATGGGGATTGGAGTTCAAGATCGAGTACATGATTCTTTGCAGCATTGGTTATTTCATGACGAGGTACTTTGATAGCATTTTTCCGAATTATGTGTCGCGTTGGTTTCATCTTGGCACGCGGATCGTAACCAGCGCATTCTGTATCGTTGTTGTGGTGACCCCTGCCATTATCTATACAAAAATGTTACTGATGATCGGTGTGATGGTTGTTCTGCACATGGTTTATCTGATGGTTGGGCTGGTCCATGCGGCTGTGCGGCGTATGGAGGGAGCGCTGATCTTCCTGCTGATGTCGGTAGTTGCTTTAGTTACTGTCGTCAATGATTTTTTATATTACAACGAATGGTCGCGAATCGGAAATACGTCTCCGCTTGGTCTGTTGGTGTTTACGATCGCACAGATGATTCTGCTTTCTTCAAGATTTACGAGGACGGCAGCGAACGAAGAGAGGATTGCGCGTGAGCTGCAGGACGCGAACGACAAGCTGACCGATATGAATATGAATTTGGAACGGACCGTGCAGGAACGCACACAGGCCTTATCCGCAGCTCATGATGATCTCCGCATATCGTATGACCAGTTGCTTCAATCCGAGCAAGGGAGGAAGAAGCTCCTTGCCTATATTACGCATGATCTGCGTATGCCGCTGTCCAGCATGCTTGGTTATGTCGAGGCTGTGCAGGACAGAGTCAAGCCGGAACGCAATGAACGGTACCTGAAGTATATTCAGGATAACACGATCAGGATTAACCGCATGATCGAGGAGTTGTCCTTCTTGTCGCATCTAGAGACGGGACAGGTCTCGTACCGAATGATGTCGGTTCACGTGGCTTCCTTCTTGCGCCGATTCTATGAACAATATGAGCTGGTTGTACGTGACGCAGGCCTGGATTTCAAGTTGGATTACAGAGATGAGGAAGATCAAGGGGCTAATTCGCCTGTTGTCGTGATGGATGCGCAAAGACTGGAGCAGGCGTTGTTCAATCTGGTGTCGAACGCCATGAAGTTCACCTCTAGGGGTGGGGCGGTGCGTATTGCGTTAGCTGTGGACAAGGTAAATGATAACCGCTATGCGATCATTAGCGTGCAAGATTCTGGCATGGGTATTCCGCCAGAGCAGCTCGAGCAAATCTTCGATCGCAATTACAGGGTTGATCAACCGGGCGTGGAGAAGGGCGTAGAGGGAAGCGGGCTCGGGTTGGCGATTTGCAGGGAAATCGTTCAAGCGCATGGAGGGACGGTTCGAGCGGAGAGCGACGGCAAGACGGGGTCGATCTTCCATCTATCGCTTCCTTGCATTCGTGGAGAAGAAAGGTGACAGCGTGACGGACACTTACCCAATCATGATCCTCGACGATTATCCCCATACAGGCGAGATTGTTCAGGCGTATTGTCATAGCGTTGGGGCATTACTTGACGCTGTTGACCCATTTTTTTTGTTCTTTCCGCCAGTTCCGTAATCGACTCCATGCAATGAATTCCTCAACACAAGTCCGTATTGTAAGCTCGAACTTAAAGTTTTCTTTACAATCCACAATTGGTCCTATCAACGATGATAAGATGGGAACAAAAATTGACTTGGATTGACAAAGAATACTGGAAGGGTTGAGTGAGTGTGAGGAAGGCAACAAAGCGGGTATGGAAGTTGAAATCGCGGATTCTGGCGTGGATGCTGGTCGTCAGCATGGTGGTGACCCTACTGCCAGTGCAGCAGGCGACAGCGGCCGAACTGCCAGCGCAGCAGGCGGCAACGGCTGAACCCGGGTTCCAGGATGTTCGTCCAACGGACTGGTTCTACGATGCGGTCGATTATGTCCGGAAGAATGGCATATTCAGCGGAACGGGCGTTGGCGCCTTCTCGCCCCAGGGAACGATGACGCGCGCCATGTATGTGACGGCGCTTGGACGAATGGCAGGGGTGGACGTAAGTGAGTATTCAACCTCAACCTTTGCCGATGTGCAGTCGGGCATTTGGTATGCGCCCTATGTAGAGTGGGCGGCCAAGAAAGGGATTACCGCCGGCACGGGCGACAGGAACTTTTCTCCGGATGCAACCATATCCAGAGAGCAGATGGCGACGTTGAATTTGCGATATTTTGAAAGCTATCAGATTCCCTATCAAACAAGCAATCGCGTAACCACGAAGCCGGGCGATCTCGCCGATGTTTCTCCTTGGGCGGTTGACGCGGTCGTCAAGCTGTGGCAAGCAGGCTTGTTCGTCGGGGATGCAAAAGGCCATTTCAACCCGCGTGTCCAAGCGTCTCGTGCGGAAGCGGCTGTTCTCTTCATGCGCAATAACGAAGTTGTGCAGACGTGGCAAAATCAGAATCCGGCGACCCCGACACCAACGCCGACACCGACACCTGGGCCAGGCGGTAATGGCGGCAACGACAGCGGCGGCAATATCAGTGACTCTGAATATACGATTACGTTCGACAGTAACGGTGGGTCGGCGGTCGCTGCCCGGACTGCAACGGAAGGGGAGGCGCTGAGCAAGCTGCCGGCTCCCGTGAAGGAAGGGTATATCTTTCAGGGCTGGTTCCAGGACAGCGATTTATCGCTTATCTTCGCAGAAGGCAGTGCAGTTTACGCGGACACGACGCTATATGCGAAGTATATGGATAACGTGAGTAAATTTGTAAAGAGCATTCCCAACTATTCGGTGCTGGATGTTGCGCCGGGCTTCACGATCACAGTCAACGATACGACAGGCGGCCTGACAGCATCTGAAGTGCAAGCGAGAATGACATTCGTGGACATGGCAAATCCCGACTCCGCGGGGATTGCCGTCACCGGTGCGGACGGCCGCTTCACGGTAGCCGCCAAAGGCGGCCAGTTCGTGGAAGGCCACACCTATCAACTGACGTTGACGGACGATAATCTGACATTCGAGGGTCAGGATGCGACGATGCGGATCTATGTATTTAGCGTCGCCAAACAAGAAGTGATGAAAATTTCACTTAATTCTAACATGGTCTATCTGCCCTTCGCGGATGTAACGGATATGGTGTTGGATGGCGCGGAAGTAAATTCGCCGGCAATTCCGATCATGACAGCTACGGTGGGCGACAGCGAGGGCAATCTTGCCGAGGCGAATGCGGGCAGTGGAACTTTCAGATATGCCGGAGGCGCCGCGATTCAGGTTGGGGATGCCGTCGCGATTTATGAAGGGGTTCGTCCCGATCTGCGCACGTTGGAAACAACCGGCGCCGACAACGGCGATGTTGCTTATGTGCAGATCACGGCAGTTAACGGCAGCACCTATACTTATAATCACGCAGATGCCAAGCAAGTCCTGTCCAGGCCGGATATTCTGCCTGTGAACGTAGAGGCGGATACCGATGGAGAGGAAGACAACGGCTCCATCACGATCGAGCACACCGCTCTGAACTACAGCGATAGTCTGTATGCGGAGCTCGGCTTGAATGAACTTACCACCGTCGATGTGGGCGATTTTATCGCATTCTATCAGGGCCAATTCAATGTTGAGGGATCTAAGGTCGTCCGTTATGGCCGCATCACTTCGGTTACTTCGGCGGCTGAGATGGATGTGATTACGTACACGAATGCCACGGCGGAAGACATCAAGCATGTCTTCAACATCTATCAGAAACAAGCGCTTGACGGCGACCAATTGCTGTCGGATGAGGATATTGCCAAGATTGAGGATCAAATGGAGCGGCAAGCGATATCCAGCGGATTCGTCGATCAAGCCGCGGATTATTTGTCCGGCCTGGCGCGGCAGACGAAAGAATTCAAGGCGCTGCCGCATACGAAGGTCATGTCGCCCTTGGGCGGCGGTGGCAAAGTGAGTGTGGAGAATCTAACGGTTGTTGCTTCACTCGGCACGAAACTGAACAATATTGCGGGCCAAACCTCCGGCGTAAGCGCCACGCTGCAAGTCGGCGCCGACATTGTCATTCGGATTCACGAAGAGAGCGATCTTGTCATTCATATGACGGGTACGTTCCTTCAGGAGATCAGCTTAAGTCTTGGCATCGATGGGGAGACGGAATGGGGCGAGGCGTGCGCCTGGTTTATTTGCATTCCTTACCCGAATGATTATCGAATCACGGCCAATCTGGACGCTTATACCTTTACCGGGATTAACGTCACGGCGGAGATCGCCACCGTCGAACACGATAAGCTGGAAGAGGCGCTGGAAGATTGGGATAAAGCAGTTACTGGCGGCATGTTGAGCAAGGTGCGGGATATCGCGACAGAAATTCAAGCGCTAATCGAAGGTGTGCAAGATACCGGGATGGACGAGGAATCGCTCAGGGCGCAGTATCAAGAGATGATGGAGAACGACACGGACTGGGTTCCGCTAATCAAGAAGGAGCTCTTCGAGAAGAGCGTGCGAGTTGTCTATGGTCTTATTGAAGTCAACTTTTCAGCAGAGTTCGTGGTTAAAGCGAATGTGAACTTAACGATCGGAGCAGATTTCAACTATACGACGGCCAAGCGCTACTCGGCTACCGTACGTGTGTTTAGTTTCACCGGCACGAGCGGTACCGTAAGCCTGCCGGGTGACGGTAATTACCGTTTTACATTCTATGTCATGGGTACGCTCGGCTTGCGGGCGGGCATCAATCTGGAGCTTAAGGCAGGGATTGGAAGCGTCGATCTGAATAGCATTGGGCTGTCTGTTGAGCCGGGCGCTTATGTGAACTTGTGGGGATACTTCTACTATCAGCTGCAGCAGTTGGACGGGGTGGAGACTGCCCGGTCATTAGGGGCTCTGTATGTAGAAATCGGCATCTATCTGGAGAGTGCAGTAGGCGCCCAATTGGGCGATGGATTGCTTTCGGTCAGCGTACCGATTTACGAGAATACATGGCCGCTGTACACGGCAGGGGAGCAGCAGCATGCTGTCGACTTTGCCTATTCGCAGGATAAGGCGCCCAAATTGAATTTCGCAAGCTCTGCATCGTCCAGCTCTGTGCCGCAGATGCTGTTCACGATGAGTACGTTTGATTTGAAGACAGGCGAGATGGATACCCGGGTGTACGACCGCTCGAGATTCGATATCCAGGTGGACAATGCGAATTTCAGGTATAATGCGGCTGCCGGGAAGATCGAAGTGGTGGACAAGGACATTCAGGTGAGTGAAGGCAACCTGGTTCTCACCTGGAAGGGGGCGCCGCTGTCGTACTCGTCGGATTCGCTCACACGCAAGATTCCGTTGTCCTGGCTGGCCAGAGCGGGCAGCTATATTCTCCAACTGGACCCGCAGAACGGCGGAGCGACAGAGATTGTCGCCGCCAGATATAACGGGGCGATCAGCGTGACCCCTCCGGCATATCCGGGATACACCTTTGACGGGTGGTATACGGCTGCTTCCGGCGGCACGAAGGCGGCGATTCCGAGTTACATGCCAGCGGAAGATCTCAAACTGTTCGCGCACTGGATTGCGAACACGAATACGCCTTATAAGGTTCAGCATTATTTAATAGACCCGAACACCAGGACATCGACTTCGCCTGCGGTTACGGAAACTTTGACCGGAACAACCGGCATGGAGATTCAGCTCACCTCCGACCGGTTCAAGGATGAAGGCTATACGACAGGCATGGTAAGCGGCGCGTCGATCAAGGGGGATGGTTCGACGGTCGTCAGGATGGACTACTATCCGATGAATCGAACGATGACCTTCGATTGGGGTTATGCGGGCGCGACCGCAAGCACAGTGACGGAACCAATCGGTAAAACGATAGGCGCCCGTATACCGGCGCCTACCAGAGCTGGATATACGTTCGCCGGCTGGTCGCCGGAGGTTCCAAGCGCGATGCCGGCTGCAGACACCACCTATACCGCGATGTGGACAGCAAGAGAGGACACGGCTTACCAGGTCGTATACTTGCTGCAAGATATCGGAAGTGACACCTATACGGTTGCGGATACGGAATCGTATCGCGGTACAACCGATACCGAGGCGAAGCTGACAAATCCGACCAAATCCTATGCGGGCTTTACGTTCGACGACAGCGTTCCGGGAACTGTGACGGCGGCCCCGATCGCGGGTAATGGCACAACGATCCTGAAGCTGTACTTCAAGCGCAATAACTACGCCATGACGATCAATTACAATGGCTCCGGCGAAACGACCAAGGTCGTTAACGTACCGTTTGGGGCAACGATGGAGTTATACCTTGGCGCTCCGACTTGGCAGGGTCATGCATTCACGGGATGGTCGCCCGCTTCTCAGACAACGATGCCTGCACAAGCTGTCGAGTTCACCGCTCAGTGGTCGTTGAACAACTACACGGTGAGCTTCAACAGCAATGGCGGAACGGAGGTGGCTGACCAGGCTGTAGGTTATGGCTACAAGGCAAGCGAACCGGCTATACCGGCGAAGGACGATCTGGTATTCGGCGGCTGGTACAGCGATAGCGCACTGACGAGCGCCTACGACTTCGCGACACAGGTGACGGCAGACTTCACGTTGTATGCGAAATGGCTGCGCAGCTACACGGTGACCTTCGATAGCAGCGGAGGGTCAACGATAGACAACCAGACGGTGAACGAGGGCGCCAAGGCGATAGCGCCCATCGCACCTAAGCTGGAAGGCTTTGTGTTCAGCGGTTGGTTCCACGACAGCGGCTTGACGAGCGCCTATGCGTTCGAAACAGAAGTGGTGACAGCTAACATCACTTTGTATGCGAAGTGGGCGGAGGCCCCTAAAAACAGCTACACGGTGAGCTTCATCAGCAATGGCGGCACGGAAGTGGCTGATCTGACGGTGGAGGAAGGCGCCGTGGCTACGGCGCCTAGCGCACCGACGCTGATAGGCCATACATTCGAGGGTTGGTACACCGACAGCGAATTGACGAGCACGAGCAGCTTCAACTTCTCGACGACACCGGTGACGGGCAACCTCACGCTGTACGCGAATTGGACGCTTAACAGCTACACGGTGAGCTTCAATAGCAACGGCGGGTCGGCGGTGGCTAACCAGACGGTGGAATATAACGGCACGGCTACGGAACCTGTCGCACCGGAGCGGCAAGGCTATGTGTTCAGTGGTTGGTATCGGGATCTCGCGGGGACGGATCAGTACGTCTTTACGTCACCGGTGACAGCTAACCTCACCTTGTACGCGAATTGGACGGCCACCTTCACGGTGAGCTTCGACAGCTACGGCGGATCGTCGGTGGCCAGTCAGACGGTGGAATATAACGGCACGGCTGCGGAGCCTGCCGCACCGACGAAGGTTGGGCACACGTTCGTCGGTTGGTACATCGATGTCGATCTGAAGGAAGCCTACAGCTTCGCGACAGCGGTGACGGCTAACCGTACGCTGTACGCGAATTGGGAGCAGATTATCTACACGGTGGGCTTCGATAGTAAAGGCGGGTCTGCGGTAAATCAGCAACTGGTGAATTATGGCGGTACGGCTGCGGAACCTGCCGCGCCGACACGGGCGGGATATATGTTCGGAGGCTGGTATGCGGATCTCACTTCGGATACGGCCTACAACTTCACGACGCAGGTGACCTCAAGCTTCACCTTGTACGCGAAGTGGACGGCTATGAACACGGTGAGCTTCATCAGTAACGGCGGATCGCCGGTAGATGACCTGATGGTGGAAAATGGCGCCAAGGCTGCAGCACCTGCTGATCCGACGCGGACTGGCTATACATTCGAAGGTTGGTACAGCGACGAAGGTCTGAAGGAAGCCTACAGCTTCTCGTCACCGGTGACGATTAACCTCACCTTGTACGCGAAGTGGGCGATGAACAGCTATACGGTGAGCTTCATTAGCAACGGCGGGTCGTCGGTAGCTGACCAGATAGTGGAACATGACGGTACAGTGAACAAGCCTGTTGCACCGAAGCGGCAAGACTTTATGTTCGGCGGCTGGTACAGCGACAGCACGTTTGCGACCGTCTACGACTTCACGTCACGGGTGACAGAAGATATTGTATTGTATGCGAATTGGACGGCGTCAGCATGGAACCAGGTCGGCGAAGCGATTGATCTGAATAATATTTCTTCGGACCACCGACGCGGCAGGTTGCAGCTCGCAGTCGACAGCCGAGGCACGCTCTATGCGACCACGACTACGAGCACTGTTTATGAAGGTGAGATCATTGTAGCGAAATTCGAGGGGGGCGAGTGGAAGATCATTGGCGACGGAAGCGACTTCCCGCCCGAAACGCGCGTCGGGTACCATAAGCTCGCCATAGACAGCCAGGACAATCCTTACGTTGTTTATAATAACGACAGCTCTGGCATAGCTGTGAAGAAATATAATGGCAGCACATGGGAACCGTTAGGTAATACAGGATTAGAATTTGACCCGTCTGCCGTATCCATTGCGTTTGACATCCTGGACACTCCTTATATTGTTCATATAGGCAAGTTGGGCGGGAATTGGCGCGTAGGGGTAGTTATGTATGACATTTACGAGGAAGAATGGGTGGAATTAAGCGGTGGAGAAGAGCTTTCCAATCGCAGCACCATGATATATCTGCCCCTCAGATTCGATGAAGACAACAATCCATTGCTACTCTATCATTATAATGGCGATAATTGGAGTGGAAAGGCAGATTTAGTGAAATATGAGGATGGTGCTTGGAGTACTGTCAGCAGCTTCAGCAACGTCAACGAGTTAACCACAATATTTGCACTTGATCCACACAACGTGCCTTATATGGCGGAATACGGGTCAAAACTGACCGTAAAGAAATACAACGGATCCGCTTGGGAACCCGTCGGCAACTCCGGATTTGCCGAGGTATTCCAGGAACTAGTCCCGACGGTGAATGGAAGCATCGATTTCGACAGTGACGGTACACCTTATGTTGCTTATTTGGATCCCACAATAGGCGGCGGCAAAGTGAACGTAATGAAATTCGATGGCAACAGCTGGAGGTCTGTAGGTAATGCGGGCATCTCCGCAGGTCAGGCTGGGTCGATAAGCCATGTTATCGACAAAAACGGGAATATTTATGTGATCTATTCGGATAAATTGAACCAACATAAAATGACCGTGATGAAGTACGGTCAGGACTAGCAGCAACCTTGACAGCACAGAACAGCCTGCTCCCATCGGAGCAGGCTGCTCTGCCGTGATCCCGGTGCGGGCTCTATTGCAGCGTGTGCGAACGAGCGTGGCCCCGTCTGCCATGATAAGATATAAGATGAGTAAATAGATCGATTCGGGAGAAGAACACGGACGGAAGGTGACAAGATGGCGAATACTTACAAAATCATGATCGTCGACGATGATCCCCATATAGGCGAGATTGTTCAGGTGTATTGCGAGCGGGAGGGCTTCATATCCTCCTATTGCCACAGTGGGACAGAAGCCACGAAGCTGCTTGCGTCGTTCGAGCCGGATTTGATTGTACTGGATGTCATGTTGGCTAATGAGAACGGCATCGATTGGTGCAAGAACGCACGCGTCTACACGAATGCGCCGATCGTGTTTCTGAGCAGCCGCGAGGAAGACGAGGTGAAAATCAGCGCATTATCCGATGGCGGCGACGATTATGTGACCAAGCCGTTCAGTCCGGGCGTACTCATGGCCAAGATCAAGGCGCATCTTCGCAGAGTGTCGACGGGGCGAAGGGAGCAACTGCTGGAGTTGCCGGGTTTGACGCTGGATTATTACGCACAGTCCGTCATCATGGGAAGTGAAACGGTCTTTTTATCGAAAAAAGAGTTCGGTCTACTATCTTATATGGCACAGAATGCCAATCGTGTCGTTAGCAGCGATGCGTTGTTTCAGCTCATCTGGGGAACGGAGAGTCTGGAGGATACGAGAACGGTCGCTGTGCATATCAGTAATTTACGCAAAAAAATCGAGGCTGAACCTGCCGATCCGGAGAGAATCATCACGGTTCGTGGGACCGGATATATGCTGGTTGCCAGAAGTGCGTTGCAAGCGCGTACTTAAAGTATTTTTAAAGTTTCGTATATAGAGCCATCTGCCATGATAAATTTAGAAGTAATCATAAAATATGCATGTCTTTGTGACGATATTTGTAATGAGGGGGTGAATGGCGTGAATGTAAAATCCGTGCAGTCGATCGGTAATTATTTCAAAGCGATGCAGCAATTCAAGGATGCACGCATGACGAAGGATCAATCGCGTTTGGCAGATATTCGAAATAGTCTCATGCTGGGCAAGAAGCTGCGCACCGACGAAATGGACTACTTGCAGCGACATGAACCCAATCTGCATCATCGAGCCATGAGCCTCTCGATGGAACGCCAAGCGTATGAGGACACATTGCGGCATAGCCGCAGCAAAGCGGATGCGAACTATTACAACACGTTCAAGCTGATGCAGATTGCCGGACAACTGAAGCATGGCGGTTCCGAGGAGCTGCTGATGCGCGCGAACTCGATTCAGGAAGCCCATCGCGAGTTCGTGCGATCGAGCAAGTATGCCTCACTAAGGTCAGATGGGTACACCTCCCGTAAAATACGATGATGAAAAATAGAAACAATCGTCTCCCCGATGGGGAAGCGCCCCAGATGCAGCGACAAAAACGAATCGTCCGATCCGGCACGATCATGATCCTTCTTTTTTTCATATTTTCGTTCAGCGGCGCGGTTGCTCCGCTGGAATCCGACTACGCCGACAGCGCGCAGCCTTATCTTGCCGCGCCTACGGAGAACGTATCCCTGCCTTCCGTCGTTGCTGCGCGGCCCACGGTTTACAAAATCGTCATCGACCCCGGACATGGCGGCAAAGATCCCGGAGCCGAGAGCGCCAGCGGCCGCGAGGAGAAGGATTATACTTTGTCTCTCAGTCTGCAAATCTATGAACTGCTGCAGCAGGAGATGATGTTCGAGCCCTATTTGACCAGAGACGACGACACGTTCATTGAGCTGGAGGAGCGAGCGAGAATCGCCAACGACATGCATGCAGACGCGCTGTTGTCGGTTCACGGGAACACCTATATTCAGAACCGGAACGTTGCAGGCACGGAAACCTACTACTACACGGACGACAGCGCCGAGCTTGCCCGGACGATTCACGAGAGTCTGACGGAAGCGATGGGCTTCCGGGACCGGGGCGTTCGGGAAGAGGAGTGGAGGATTCTGGCCCATAGCGAGATGCCGGCGGTGTTGGCCGAAATCGGCTTTCTAACCCACAAAGACGAGGAAGCCGCAATGTGGAGCGAAGACGGACAAGCTCGAACGGCTCATGCGATCGTAGATGCGCTGAAGCGCTATTTCACGAAGATCTCCGATCCCGGCAGGCTGATATCGCAATAGAAGTCGCAAGCGTCGGGTCTTCGCGGTTAAAGGAGAAGATGCCTGTCGAGCGTTCATTGCGGGTCGGCATGACATTCGATTCTTTCATTGGTCTTTCATTGGCTTCTGATAAGCTGTACAGGATTGGCTATCGGAACAATGAAAGAAATGAGGAATGGGAATGCGAAAGAGCTTGATCGTGCTGTTGATTGCCTTGCTTGCGGGATTGCCGATCATGGGCGTGTGGCCGGGAGAGGTTCAGGCGGCGGGCGATGAAGACGGGACACCGGGGAATCCTTACCTGATTCGATCGGCGGCGGATCTGTACAATGTTCGCAATGACCTGACGGCCAGCTATCGGCTGGAGCGGGACATCGATCTGTCGGTCTACCCCAATTGGGAGCCGATTGGAACTTCGACAGGCAATAAAGGCTTCAAAGGAACCTTCGATGGGGCCGGTTACTCCATTAGCGGGTTGACCATCGATTCGGGTGCTGGTGAGATCGGTTTGTTCGGTTATGTATCCGAATACGCAACGATTATTCGTAACGTGAGGTTAGTGAATGTCAATGTGAAGTCAACGAATCTGAGCGCCAATGCCGGCGGACTTGTTGGCCTTATCAACCACGGCACGATAGAGAATAGCTCGGTGTCTGGAACAATAGAAGGTATCGCTTTCATTGCTGGTGGACTGGTCGGGCAGTCGGCGACGTCCTCCAAGCTTATCATGAACAGTTCGAGTGCGAAGGTGAATATATCCGGCAACGCTTCAGCGGGGGGATTAGTTGGAGGCTTAACTAGCTCAGCGAGCATCGAACAAAGCTATGCAACCGGCGATGTTTTCCTTAGTGGCTCAGGGGCTGTGGGCGGACTTGTTGGCGACGTAGGCGGCGAAATTCTCAACAGTTATGCAACTGGAAGCGTCGCTTCCGCCAGCTATGCCTCTGCTGGAGGCCTGATCGGCATGCACCAATATGGCACGATTACAAACAGTTATGCAGTCGGGACCGTAAGTTCCGGTTCAAGCCTTGCTGGAGGGTTGATAGGAGAGCATACGTTTGGTGTCATAACCCTTACAAACTCCTATTGGAATTTGGACGCAAACCCTCTTCTGGAGACCATTGGCGGGGAGACGGGAAAGGACGAGGCCGTCAGCCAAAACGCGATGAAGCAAAAGGCCACGTACGCGGGGTGGTGGGACGACCCTGCGATTTGGGGCATTCAGGAAGATTTGAGCTATCCTTACTTGCTGGCCTTCACTCCTGAGTTGAAGGTGGATCCGATCCCGGCGGCCTTATCCGTGCAACCGGGGTTCAACGAGATTACGATCTCCGGCACGATCCGGGACGGCAGCATCGGCGAGCCGATAGAAGTCGGCTACATCATCCAAAATGCAGTGGATGCTACGGTAACCTCGGTCGTGTACGCTACATACGCCACGGGGGAGGAACAGGCTTTTCATTTCACGGCGCTGCTGAATGAAACGGATTACCCCGATGGAACTTATACGTTAAAAGCCGTATGGGAAGATACCGTCGGGGCGTATGAACAGTTGGAGCCCTTCACCTTTATCGTGGATACTACACCGCCGGAGATTACATTGGCCGGTTCGGATTCGGTTGTACTTCAGCTCGGCGACACGTTCACGGATCCGGGGGCAGCCGCTTCGGATCGGGGCGACGATGTGACGTCGCATGTCACAAAGAGCGGAATCGTGGATACTTCGCAAACGGGCACTTATACAATTACCTATCAGGTGACGGATGCGGTCGGCAATACAGCGACGAAGTCGCTCACCGTTAAAGTGTACAATAGTCTTTCCCCCAGATTATTTCTGAACGGTTTGACCACGATGGAAGTGGAGGTCGGAGACACGTTTACTGACCCCGGGGCGACCGCGAGCGATGAGAGGGATGGTGACATCACCGATCAGATTGTTGTAAGTGGAACTGTGAATACCGGACTTGTAGGCACCTATCCAATCGAGTATCGCGTAACAAATTCGCTCGGTTACGAGTCATCGACGAATCGCATAGTTGAAGTCGTAGATCGCACGCCTCCCGTTCTCACCCTGCGGGGAGCGAACCCGATGCAGCTTGAAGTCGGCAGCACCTTCACCGATCCGGGGGCGACTGCCGTGGATGCGGGAGACGGAGATTTGACATCCGATATCACAGTCAGCGGCGCAGTGTACGCGAACCGGGTCGGTACGTATACGTTAACGTATAAAGTGAAGGATCATGCGGGCAATGCGGCGGCGGATGCGGTACGGACAGTCAACGTTGTCGATACCTCATCACCGGATGATGGAGGGAACACTGGCGGCAACTTATCCGGCGACCCTTCAACAGAGGAGCAACCGGATGAAGACAATGCCGAGAGTCCGGCATCGCCCGCTTCGGGATGTCCCTTTACCGATATGGAGAAGCATTGGGCAAAATCCGTGGTCTGCGAAGCAGCCGAGCAGGGCATCGTGGCGGGCGTGAACGCGCACACCTTCATGCCGAATGCCGCGGTTACGCGAACGGAGTTTGCGGCCATGCTGCTTCGGGCGCTCCGGATCGAGATCGACGAGGATGCGGGCCCAGTACCCTTCAGCGACCAAGCCATCATCCCGAAGTGGGCGGACTTGGAAATCCGGACAGCGGTTGCCAAGGGGATTCTGAGCGGATACGCCGATGGCACGCTTAGGCCGATCCGGTCGGTAAACCGGTCCGAAATGGCCGTGATGGTGTCCAAAGCGATGAAGTGGGAGGCTGGAAGCGAGGGTAACGCCTATTTCTCCGACGATGCCAGCATTCCGGCGTGGGCCGGAGGTTATGTCGAAGCCGCCCGTGCCCGCGGTATTCTATCCGGACGGGACGGCAACCGCTTCGCGCCTGCAGAAGCAACGACGAGAGCGGAAGCTGCCGTTGTTCTTCTGAGGCTGCGGAAGGTTTTAAATTAACTCTATCGCCGCATGAATCTTATACCGGCCTGACGCGTCATTTCGAGGATGCCACAGGCCGGTCTTTTTTGTCTAAATCTGGGATGCTATAATGGGAGTATGAACTCCACCTTAGAGCTTGTCCTGATGACCGCTTCAGTGCTCATGTCGGGCATCATTTTATACTTCGTATACGGATATCGCAAAGAGCGCGGAGTTCGCTATCTCATCGGCGTAATCGTCTGCCGAATGGTCTACTCCGGCAGCATTATCATGGAGAAAAGCAGCGAGCTGCTGGCGGACAAGCTGTTTTTTCGCCATGTTCAGAGTACGGCGCTTAACTTGATCGTTCCCTTCATTATCCTCTTCGTCCATCAACTGATCGGCCGCGAGAAGCTGGTCAAGACGAGATGGAAGGCCTTGCTGTTCGCGGTCTTCATGTTCTGGTCGCTGCTGTCGTGGTTCGATTCCGAGCTGCATCTGATCTATCGCGCCGTGGAGCTCGTTGACGGCCACTTGGTCACTTCGAGGACCGCCTATTCCATCGTATCCAGTCTTGTGTGCTACGGGATCATTGCGGCCTGCCTCTATTTTCTATTTCAATATGTGCGCAATATACGCAGCGACTTTCGTAAGCCGGGAATGTGGGTGCTGTTCCTCGGTACGTTCCCGTTCGTTCTGGAGATCGCCAAGCTCATTCAACCCGATTGGTCGTCCTGGCTGCTTCCGCTGTCGGTTTACTGCGGATTTACAGGCACGCTGATGCTTGTCATTATGCTGAGGATTCGATTTTTTGCGATACTTCCGTTTGCCCGAAACGTTGTCCTCGATACGCTTCAGGAAAGCATCGTTATTACGAATAGCGCGGGAAAAATTATCGACAGCAACGAGCAAGCTTTCCGGTGGTTTGCGAAGCTGGGGCATGCGGCGATTTCCGGTCGGGATGCGAAGAACGTGCTGGCGCCGTGGCCGGAATGGCGGAAGCTGTGCGAGTCCATGCAAGAGGGCCGAACAGAGGTGGAGGCCTGGGTGGACGGGGAGAGGAAAATTTACAGCGTAAATGTGTCGCCTGTCCATACGCTGCGCAAGCAGGGCAGCGTTTCGCTTATCGTAGACATTACGGAGAAAGAAAGGCACCTCGAGCAGATCGCACAGTTGAACCGGCTGAAGGATCAATTGTTTACGATCGTGTCGCACGATATTCGCAGCCCGCTGGCGTTGCAGTATCAACTGATTGCCATGCTGGAAGAGGATAAAGACGCGTTCGGCGAGGAGCATCGGGACATCATCGGAATGCTGGGCGAGCAGGTTCGTCAAACGCTCGGAATGACGAATAATTTGCTGGAATGGTTCCGCGGCCAACGGGAGGATCTGGCGCTTCGCCCGCAATGGCTGACGTTGTCCGAGGTCGCAGAGGAATGCTGCCACGTGCTTCAGGTTCAAAGCGAAGCCAAGCGGATCTGCGTGAAAAGTGAGGTTCCCGGCGACATTCGCGTGCATGCGGACCGGGAAGCGCTGGGGCTGATCCTCCGCAACTTGTTGTCCAACGCCATTAAGTTTACGGGAGCGGGAGGCACCGTCGCGGTGGAAGCCCGGGTATCCGGCGAAATGGCGACGATCTCCGTCCGCGATGACGGGGTCGGGATGGAAGAGGAGCAAGTCCGTCGATTGTTCGAAGTGAAGCCGCTCCATTCGTCGCCGGGCACATCGGGTGAGAAGGGCTCCGGGCTTGGATTGCTCGTCAGCCGGCAGTTCGTCGAGCGGAGCGGCGGTCGATTGTGGGCGGAAAGCCGGGCGGGAGAAGGAAGCGCATTTCATTTCACCGTGAAGGGCGGGACGGAAGGGTGAGAGTTCTTGTCGTCGATGATGAGCCGGCCATGCTGCTCGCCATGAAACGGCTGCTATCGAAGCAGGAGGGCGTAGAGCTGGTCGGAAGCTTCCGGAATGCGGCGGAGGCGCTTGATTTCGTTCGCGACCATCCGGTGGACATGGCCTTCCTGGATATTGAGATCGGCGACGACAACGGCCTGGAGCTGGCTCAGGCCGTGCGATCGCTATGTGTGGACGCGGACATCGTATTCACGACATCCCATACGGAATACGCCATGCCTGCCTATGACGTGTATCCGCTGGATTATATGGTGAAGCCGATATCCGGAGTACGCCTGGAGCAGACGATCGCCAGAGCGGTTGGCAGACGCGGTTCTTCTCTCGGGGATGCGGACGGCCGCGCTGCGCAACCTCCGGCGAATGCAGATGTCGATGCGGCACAACGCCTGGCGGTGCGGGGGCTGGGCGGCTTCGAAGTGTCCAGTCGGCAAGCGGGAGAGGTGAAATGGATCTCCAAAAGAAGCGCGGAGCTATTCGCTTATTTGCTCGTTCATCGTGGCCGCAACGTAACCAGGGCCCGTATCCTGGAGGATATGTTCCCCGAGATGCCGCTTCGAAACGCGGAGCTCTACCTCAATACGGCAGCCTATCAGCTCAGAAAAGCGCTGTCGCTCCACGGGTTCAAAGAGTCGATTCTGTCCACGCAGGAACAGTATCGCGTTGACTTGAATCGGATCGATGTCGATTTTATTCAATTCGAGCAGGGAGCAGAAGAACTGTCCGAAATCCGGGCGGAGAATGAAGCGGCGGCCCTGAAGCTGGAACTGCAGTTTCAGGGCGAGCTGTTCGAAGACTGTCCCTATGAATGGGCGACCGCAGAACGCGAACGATTGGCGATCGCGTACGTTTCCTTTGCCAAAACGCTCATCAAACGGTTATTCGACCGCAAGCGGTATCGGGAGGCGGAACTGGTCGCGAGAAGATTAATTTCCCGCAATGAATTCGACGAACAATCCAACCTTCTGCTGCTGACCGTACTCGGAGCCACCGGGGACCGGCAGTCCCTTCATCGCTTCTATGAGAGCTATACGCAGTCGCTGCGTCAAGAGCTCGACCTTGCGCCATCGGAGAAATTGCGCCGGATCTATGAGCAGTATCGGTGAGGCGGACAGTGCGGACGGATCCATACATCTCATCACTTATGGAGGGCGCGCCATGAATAGAGCTATTCGCCAATATCGAACGAGAGCCGGATTTAACTTGGAGTACAGCATTGTCGGCCAAGGAGAGCCGGTTATGGTTCTGCACGGAGGTCATTCGAACTGCCATGAACCATTAGGCGGCAGCGACGAGATCGCGGCTCGTCACTTCTCCGTCATTACTCCTTCGAGGCCGGGGTATGGAAGAACGTCCAAGGAACTTGGAGAATCGTTAGCGGCCGCATGCGATTCCTATATCGAGCTGCTTAATGAACTGCAAATTTCCCAAGCTCATGTGATTGCGATTTCCGCCGGAGGACCAAGCGGAATTCATCTGGCATCCAGGTTTCCGCACAGGGTAAGAAGCCTTGTCCTGCAATCGGCCGTGACTCGGCGCTGGCTGGGCCCGGAACACAAGCGATATAAATTTGCGCGGTTTTTGTTTCGGCCACCTGTCGAAAAATACGTGTGGGCCACGATTCGGCTTTTGAATAAGCTGTTTCCTGACTTTCTGCTCAGCGGCATGATCCCCTCATTCAGCCAATTGCCGAAGGAGAAAGTATTGCCGCAAATCGGCGATGCCGATCGTAAGAAGTTTAAAAGCATGATAGACTGGCAGCGGTCAGGGCACGGCTTTCTGATCGATTTGGTTCATACGAGTGAAGATACGACTTCAGAGCTTGCTGCCATCAAGTGCCCCACTCTAATTATGCATAGCGTTCACGATGCATCCGTAAGTGTGGATCATGCACACTACGCTCTTCGCCTCATACCGAATGCCCGATTGTGCGAGCTTGACCTGTGGGGTCACTTGATTTGGCTGGGAACAGGCGCCGACGAAGTGAATCGACAGTTGTTCTCGTTTCTTGAAACTGCAAGCGATGTGGAAACTGCCTGTTGTCAGGATGAGCGCCCTTGATCGCTTATCGGCAAGCAACGGCACTGCGCCGGCATGCCATCCTGAAGCAAAGCAGGCTGCCGTTGCTCGGCAGCCTGCTTTATCGGCTTATTTCAAACCTTTATCCTTCAGGAACGCTTCCCACTGCGCCGCGACTTCCGCTTCGTACTTCTCGATGCCGGAAGCTTTAAGCTTCGCGATATACTCGGGCAGCACCTTGTTCGGATCGACGGCGCCGGTCTCCAGCGCGGTGGCATATTCGTTCCTCACGGCATTGAGGTTGGCGCCTTCGGCTTTCACTTTCTCCTCGCTGAAGCCGAAGCCGTTGCTGACCGGCACGATCGCGTTGTCGTTCAACTCGATCGTCTTCTCCCAGGTGTCCGGCGCCTGGCCTTCCTTGAGGTAGGCGTTGAACTGGTTGCCGAATACCCAGTCGCCGTTCGGCGCATAGCCGGAATTCTCGATCGGCTGGATGAAATTGTCGTCGATCTTGGTGTAGTGCTTGCCTTCGATGCCGTTGCAGATCAGGTTGTAGAGAACTTTGTCGGTATTGAGCAGGTTGATCAGCATGAGCGCGCGCTCCGGATTTTTCGAGCTCTTGTTGATGACGTGCATCGCGCTGGCGATACCCGTGAAGTAGCTGTCGGAGATCGGCGCGTAGACAACGTCGTTGCCGCCGTTGATCGCTTTCTCGCCAATCTCGCCGCCCGGCTTGGACGTGAACTCGATCGAGACTGCGACATTGCCTTTGCCTTTCAAATCATTGATGTTCTGCAGAACAGGCGCATCCTTGTTGATGTAGCCCGCCTGATACCAGCTCCGCAGCGTTTGGAAATAATCCTTCTTGGCTTCCAGATTTTCTAGTGCCGTTACCGGCTTGTAGGTCGAATCGTCCTTCCGATAGCCGATCGCCGCTCCGTCCGGCCAAACGACGCTGCGGTCTACGAACAGACCGTTCGAGTTCTGCGCCAGGCCGAGCGGCACGACGTCCTTCTCGCCTTCCTTGAGCGCCTTCAGGAACGGCTCGATATCTTGATAGGACTGAATCGTGGAGAGATCCAGATTGTACTTGTCGACGAAGCGCTTCTGGATGATGAAGCTCTTCTGCTTGGCCGCGATCTGATAGATCGGGAACCCGTACACTTTGCCGTCTGCCGCCTTCATATCCGGCCAGAACTTGTCGGGAATGTTCGCGCGCGCTTCGGCCGCATATTGCTCGAGCATGCCGTCGGTGATCTCGAGGTAGGCGCCTTTGTCGATATAAGGCTGATAGTTGCCGAGCCAGCCCTTCGAGCTCCAGGCGATGTCGAACGGTTCGTTCGCCGCCAGCATCGCGTTCAGCTTCGGCTCGTACTCGTCGAACGTAAGCGGCTTCAATTCGACGGTCGCATTGATTTTCTCTTTCAGATACTTGTTGATCTCTTCATTGACCAGCTTCTGGTCGGGCCCCGGATTGGCGGCAACGGGATAGATGAATGTCAGCTTGACCTCGGGAAGATCGGTCGATTGTGTACTCTCGGCCGTTGCCGTCGCGCCGTCGCCGGATCCGGTACTGCTTGCCGGGGTGCCGCTTGCCTGATTGGCGTCGTTGCTGCCCGCGTTGCCGCCATTGCTGCATGCCGCGGCGACGGCCAGGATGAGCAGAAGCACGCAAAGACGCAGCCATTTCGTCGATTTCATAATTTTCACTTCCGAACCCTCCATTGTACCTTTAATAGTAAATACGACATGCTTGGACGACTGACCTGCTGCCGTGCGGACTTTCGCGTCGTCACCTCCTTTCGGGACGGGACCTCTATGCCTGCAGGGGACTCCTTCAACCTTTCAAGGAGCCGACCGTGATGCCCTTGACGAAATACTTTTGAAAGAACGGAAACACAATCAGCATGGGGCCGCTCGCCACGATCGCCATCGCCATGCGCACCGTCAAGGTCGGGAATTGCGCGAAGCGCAGCTTGTCGGACACCTCGGCCATCGGTGAGTTGGCCAGGAAATCCGCCTGGGACAGGATGCGGACAAGCAGGAGCTGCAGCGGGATGTACTTGTCATTGTCGATGAACAGCAGGGCGTAGAACCATTCATTCCAGTAACCGAAGGCGATAAGCAGCCCCAGTGTCGCGAGTGCCGGCGTCGACAGCGGCAGGATGATGCGGAAGAAAATACGGAATTCTCGCGCGCCGTCCATTTTCGCCGATTCGATGATTTCCTTGGAAATTTTGTCGAGAAACCCCTTCATGATCATGATGTTGAAGGGATTCATGACGCTCGGGATGATCAAGGCGGCCAGCGAATTTTTGAGGTGCAAATACTGGGTCATGAGAATATAGAACGGAATCAACCCGCCGTTGAACAGCATCGTGAAAAATACATAAAACGTGATCGGACGGTTGTACCGGAAGTCCTTCCGGGAGATCGGATAGGCCATCAGCGCCGTCATGAAGAGCGACAGCAGCGTGCCGATAATAGTAATCAAGGTTGTGACTCCGTAGCCGCGGAGCAGAGATTCGGGCTTCTCGAATACGATGCGGTAGGCCTCGAAGCTGAACTCCCGCGGAATGAACTGATAGCCGAATTCGTACAGGCTGTCCTCGGACGAGATCGAGATGGCCACGACGAGCAGAAAGGGCACGGCGATAAGCAGGCAGACGACGATGAAGAAGGCGTTGATGACCGTGCCCGCCATCCTGTTCGATTGAGTATGCATGGGTGCAAGCCTCCTGTTCAGAACAACGCGTTGTCTTTGTCGATCCTGCGGACGAGATAGTTCGCGGAGACGACCGTGACGAGCCCGACGACCGATTGCAGAAATCCGACGGCCGCCCCGGAGTTGATATCGCCGAGTTGGGTCAAGGCCCGGTACACATAGGTGTCGATGATGTCGGTCGTCGGGAAGTTCGGTCCGGCATTGCCGGGCACGAAGTAATGAAGCCCGAAATCCCCGCGGAATATATTGCCGAGCCCCAGAATGAACAGAATGATGATCAGCGGCTTGAGCAAGGGCAGCGTAATCCGTGTCATCATCTGGATGCGGGTGGCGCCGTCCAGCGTCGCCGCTTCATAATAGTCGGGACTGATGCCCGTGATCCCCGCATAGTAGATGAGCGTCGAGAAACCGATTCCTTTCCAGAGCGCCACCAGCGGCAGGATGAAAATCCACGGCGTCGTCTCGAGGTACCAGTTGTGCTGCGCGAAGCCGAAGTACTGCAGGACGGTGTTCAAGTACCCGTTGTCGAAATCGAGGAACGCTTTGCCGATATAGCCGACCAGCACCATGGAGATGAAGAAAGGCAGAAACATCGTCGTCTGGTAGGCTTTGATGAGCCGGCCCGACAGCTCGTTCAACAGCAGGGCGAGCAGGAGCGCGGCGACGGTGCCTGTAATGATGTAGGTGAAATTGTACAGCAGCGTGTTGCGGATGATCCGGTACGCATCCTGTGCCTTGAACAGGAACTCGAAGTTCTGCAGGCCGACCCAAGCGCTTCCGAAAATTCCCCGGTCGTACCGAAAGTTCTTGAATGCCAGAATCAAGCCGATCATCGGCAGGTAGGCGATCACCAATTTGAATAGGATGCCGGGCAGCGCGAGCAGCAGCAGCTCATGATTTTTGCGCAGGTGCCGGATTTCGTTGTAAACCCACCGCAAGGCGGCCGGGTGCGGTTTATCCGTACCGCGTCTGCCGGCTCCGGGCAGCTCCGCCTGTTCCATCTCCATCTCTCCTGTCCTTGTGATGTGCCTATCATGGCATGAAGCGATCGGCGGCGAAACAATTCGATCTTTGAATTACTGCCCGAAACGGGTGTACGAAATGCGAAATCGTGGCGAAAATCGGAATCGGCGCCGATTATGGCACGTTAAGAAGAATGTCTGACGGCGTTCTTGAACTCGACGGTCGGCGGTGGGGTGGGGGATTGGCGGGCGAAAGGTACGTTACAGTCGGCAAAAAAGACAGCCGCGCGGAGGATGCGACTGTCTTCGGCTGGTAAGCGGTGTGTATGGCTTGGCCAGACGTTCTCGGGGAGCGGGAAGGGGCAGCTTAGGAGATGGATTTTTTGAGCCGGTAGTCCTTCGGCGTGCAGCCGAATTTGCCCTTGAACAGCCGGAAGAAGTAGCTTTGATTGAAATAGCCGCTCTTTTCCATGATCTCGGCAATGGTGTCGTCCGTTCGCAGCAGCAGCAGCTCGGCGTGCTGAAGCCGGACGTCGTTAATATACTCGGTGATCGATACGCCGCAGCTGTCCTTGAACAGCTTGCCCGTGTAGGCCGAAGTCAGCTTGACGGTCGCGGCGATCGATTGCTGGCACAGGTTGATATCTTGAAACTTCTGGGCGATCAGCTCCTTGATCGTGCCGACGATCCATTCGTTGCGTTCGAAGGCCGCCGGCCGCTGTCCCTCGCAGATCGCCGCGCAGACGGACAGGAGCGCCAGATGAATGTCGTCGAGCGTCTCCTGTTCCTCCGGAATGCGGAGAATTTGTTCCGGTTCGACGGAGAGCGGGGCTACCCGGTTGCTCAGGATGTCCACGGCGGTGTTCTTGACGACCCAGACCAGGTCGGATACCGCGCGCCGCATGTCGTCATAGGCGAAGGCCGCGAGCAGCGCGAACGCTTGCTCCAGCTCGCTGCCGGCGTTCGTCAGCTTGCCTTTCCGCAACGCTTCGGACAGCTTGCGTTCGATCTCCTCCGGCAGCTTCGTCATCCCGTTCGCCAGATTTCCCCGCACGTCTTCCTCCGTAATGACCGAGCCGCGTCCTTTCGCGTACGAGTAACAGCTGAGCTGAAGCGCCTGGTGGCAGGCCGACTGCAGTTGGGGCAGCTTGCGGATCGCGCCGCTGATGCCGCACGAGAGCGACAGGCCGTAATAGCGGCTGATCGTGTCCTGTATGGTCCGAATGAGCGGCGCAACGCCGTTGAAAGCCGTCTCTTCCTCTCCGCTCGACAGGATGAGCGCCACGTGGCCCGACTGGATGTCCACCGCTTCGCAGAGGAAGGAACGGCTTACGATTTCCAGGGCGATGTTGACGATGGCGAACCCGTACAGCTGCTTGGAGGCTCCCGACGTGCCGCGTTCGTAGGCGGCAAGACCGTCGATCCGGAGCACGCATACGAGCATCGGACCGCCCGGCCTGAGGCGCAGGCCGTTGCGTTCGATGATGAGCTTCATGTCGTCCTCGGAAATGCTGCCTCCGTCCGTCAGGAATTTGCGCAAATAATACTTGCGCACGATCTGCTCCGAACTGATCTCCCGAAGCTTGTCGGACATCTGTCTCACGTTCTCGCTGACAAGCTCCAATTCGTTGCCGGCAGCAGCTTCGGCGCGGGAGCCTCTTGCCACCGGCCCGAGCTTCCGGAGCATGTTCTCGATCGGGCCATAGAGCGAGTAGGAGAGCCAGATGGAGACCGCTACCGCAACGCCGAGAAACACGGCGGTGACGAGCAGCGACTTCGTGCGGATATCGTTCACTTCCTTCATGACGAGCGAATAGGGCTGAACGTACAGGATCGTCCAGTCGCCGGCGCCTTCTCCCTTCATGTAGGTGATCATGCTTCGGCCGCCTCCGGCATCGCCGATCGCGAAACCGGAGGTGCGGCCCGATGCGGACCGATCTTTCTCCATGAGCTGCTGCAGCACGGCCGGATTCGGCTGTGCGGCGGGGGCTGCGGCTTGCGTCCCCGCCAGCAGTCTGCCGTCCGGCGTCTGAATGTAAATTTCTCCGTGGCCAGCCTTGCCTGCGCCATTGATTCGCCGCAGACTTTCGAACACCCAATCGGACTTGATGTAGAGGACCACGGCAGAGCGGCTGCCGTCAAACGGCATATATGCGTCCGATACGATGAAGGCGAAGGCGTCGTATCGGTTGCGGTCGGGCCCGACGTTGACGGGGATCAGCCTGGAAGGCGGATGCGGCTCACTTGAGCGAACGAGCCAATCCAGCATCCGCCGCTTGGTGACTCCGCCGTCCACCGTGAATTCGCGGGCGGTGCTGAACAGCTCGCCGTTTGCGGCGTTATAGACGGCGACGGAGTCGAGGAAGGACGAGCTTTGCATCAGCCTCGCCATCTCGTTGTAGCCGCGGATGTAGTCCATCTCGGGCAGCGGGTCGGAGAACATGAGCGGAATAATGTAGTTGTCCCGGTAGGCAAAGGAGGACAGGTGGGTCATGATTTCGGTCATGTAAGCCATGTTGTACTGGATCTGGGTCAGAACCTTCAAGTTGGCGTCTTCCTGCACATGTTTGACCGAGCGTTCCAGGATGATGGTATTTACGACGGCCAGACTGGAAAGGATCAGCGCCATGGCGACCATGATGGTGAACAGAACGCGCTGAAAATATTTTTTGGACGCAAAGAAGCTGGATATCCGCAAGCCGAGCCCCCCTCATGGCCTGTGCACTTCGTACCTATAGTTGTAAACGGATTCCACTTTTCGCGCAAGCCTTTTGTGCATTCCTTAGCAGGATGTATAGCTTTTGGAGGATATCACAGCATGGCCAGGACGGCGATTCTCGGATTGGACAGTTTACCGCAGTGATCGCACGGTGGCAGGATGAAGGCAGAAGGGGGTGAGCAGCGAACGGGAGAAACGCCCGCATAGGCGAGGCCGGAGGGCGAGCGTCTCGAGTGGGAGAGAGAATCATGCTGACCTATTCGAATCTGGGAAAGCGAGGGATTGTTAACGATGGTTGGAACCGCACGGAAGTCTACGGGTTGGAGCAGGGGTTGGAGGAGGAGAACCATGATCGCGCTGGGATCCCTGGCGCTGCTGCTGCCCGTCCTGCCTGTGCCGTCCGCTTATGCCGCTACGCTCGATGTGACCGCATACGGCGCGAACGGAAGCGACGGCCTGGACGACCGGACGTCGATCCAGAATGCGATCAATGCCGCCGCAAGCGGGGATACGGTATATTTCCCCGCCGGGACCTATCACGTATCCGGAAGCATTCAGGCGAAAACCGGCGTCAAGCTGATCGGGGCATCGCGCGATATGTCGATCGTGAAGTTTACGGGCACGACGGATGGTGCCGTCATCTCGCTGAACAACACCGACGATGTCGAAGTCGCGCACCTGACGATCGACGGCAACAGCAATACCCATGTGACTGCCGGGATCTGGGGCGAGCCGGGGAGCGGGCACAAGATCCATCACAACCGCTTCAAGGATCTGACCAAAACGGACGGCTTCGCGCCGTTCGGCATTCTGATGTCGGCGACGCCCAACGTCGAAATCACGGATAACGATTTTGTCAACATGGGCACGGGATCGACTTGGGGCGCCGCCATCCGCGTCGGCTGGGGCTCGAATGCGCCGCAAATTCTCCGCAACACGATCGCGGATACGGGGCGCGGCGGCATCTTCGTCAATGACGGCGTCGACGGGGCCGTCGTCCGGAACAATGTCATTACAGGATCAGGCCTCTTCAATGAAGGCTTGGGCATCGAGCTGCATACGAACGTCAATCACTCCCTCGTGGAGGACAACGAGGTCGACCATTGGCTCAGCGTCGTACGCTCCGAGTATAACGCCATCCGGCGCAATACGATCCATACGACGGACAACACGGTGAAAGGCATCGGCCTCGAGATCATGTCGAACCACTCCGTCACCTCCGACAACCTCGTGGACGGCGGCCAGCAGGTCGGCATGCAGCAGTCGCCGGGAACCGGCTACCAACTGTGGAACTACAATACGGTGCAGAACATCGTCATGTGGGGCATGCAACTGCAGGGCGAAGGGACGGGCGAGACGGAGCAGTTCCAATATTTCTACAAAAATACGTTGAAGGACGGCCCGATCGGCCACCCGGCCGCCGCCTATCCGGGCTATGACGGCAACGCGGTCCGCATTCACGGCAATGCAAAAAACATTACGTTCGACAGCAACCAGATCGTCAATAACGGCCGCAAGGCGATCGAAATCACGACCGCCGCGGGCACCGATCGGCTCAGCTTCGTGAATAACACGATTACCGGAAACGGCGGGCCTTCGATCGACCAATATCCGTCCGCGGCGGCGGATCTGGAATGGTCGAACAACACGGTCAGCGGCAACGGGACGGACACGCAGTTGACAAGCCGGGGCTTCTCCGATGCGAAGCCGACGGCGAACTTCACTGCGCCGCTGTCGGTGCAGTTGGGCCAGTCGGTGACGTTCACCAACACGTCATCCGACAACGGCACGATCGTCGAGAATTTGTGGGATCTGGGAGAAGGCGTGCCGGTGACGACGGCCAGTCCGACCTACACGTACCAAAATCCTGGCACGTACCGCGTCACCCTTGTCGTCTGGGACAACACCGGACGGGCGAATATCAAGGAGCAAACGATCAACGTCTTCACCGGGCCTCCGGACACGACGGCGCCTTCCGCACCGGCCAATCTGTCTTCGCCTTCGAAATCGAACGTGACGGTGGACCTCGCCTGGTCGGCATCGACGGACAATGTGGGGGTTGCGGGGTATGACATCTATAAGGATGGCGCGCTCGCCGGCTCCACGAGCGGAGCGGGCGCCACGACGTACACCGCGACAGGGCTGACGCCGAGCACGGCGTACAGCTTCACGGTCAAGGCGAAGGATGCGGCCGGCAACGTGTCGGCGGCGAGCAATACCGTGAACGTGACGACGGACCTGGGCGACAATCAGCCGCCGACCGCGCCGGGGAATCTGACTTCGCCGGCGAAGACGGACACGACCGTCAGCCTGAGCTGGTCGGCTGCGACCGACAATGTCGGCGTCACCGGCTACAACGTGTACGGAGGTTCGACCTTGCTTGGCTCCACGAGCGGAGCGGGCGCCACGACGTACACCGCGACAGGGCTGACGCCGAGCACGGCGTACAGCTTCACGGTCAAAGCGAAGGATGCGATCGGCAACCTGTCGGCCGCAAGCAATGCGGTCACGGTCACGACGAATCCGGCGGCCAACTGGGTGCACTGCGCGGGCGAGAACAACCCGTGCAGCTTCACCGGGACGAAGGAAGTGCGTTATGGCGCAAACGGCAGCTATGCGTACGGCACATATGCCGATACCGTGATGTGCTCCAATAACGGCTTCGGCGTCGATCCGGCTCCGGGCTACTACAAGACTTGCGACGTGAACATGGCAAGCGGCGGAGGCAGCGGCGATACGCAGGCGCCGAGCGCGCCGACCGGGTTGACGTCGCCGTCGAAGACGAGTACGAGCGTCAGCCTGAGCTGGACCGCTGCGACGGACAACGTCGGCGTCACCGGCTATGACGTGTACAATGGCTCGTCGCTGGCGGGATCGACGAGCGGCGCGAGTGCAACGACATTTACGGCGACGGGGCTGACGCCCGCAACGGCGTATACGTTCACCGTCAAAGCGAAGGACGCGGCCGGGAACGTATCGGCAGCCAGCAACGCCGCAAGCGTCACGACGGACGCCTCGGGCGGCGGCACGGGCAGCATCACCCGCGAATACTGGACCGGCATCGGCGGCACCTCCGTTTCTGCCATTCCGGTCGGCACCGCGCCGAGCGGTACGGCGAGCTTGACGAGCCTCGAAGGTCCGACGGACTGGGCGGATAACTACGGCGATCGTATCCGCGGTTACATCACGCCGTCCAGCAGCGGCAGCTATACCTTCTATATTGCCGGCGACGACGACAGCGAGCTGTGGCTCAGCACCGACGCCAACCCGGCAAACAAATCGCGGATCGCCTACGTAACCGGGTACACCGGCTCGCGGGCATGGACGACGATGTCGTCCCAGCAATCCGCGGCGAAGACGCTGACGGCCGGACAGCCGTATTATGTGGAAGTGCTGCACAAGGAAGGGGTCGGCGGCGACAATCTGGCCGTCGGCTGGACCGGTCCGGGTCTCTCTTCGATCACGGTAATCGACGGCAGCTACCTGTCGCCGTACTCGCCTTCGGCAGACACGCAGGCGCCGAGCGCGCCGACCGGGTTGACGTCGCCGTCGAAGACGAGTACGAGCGTCAGCCTGAGCTGGACCGCTGCGACGGACAACGTCGGCGTCACCGGCTATGACGTGTATAACGGCTCGTCGCTGGCGGGATCGACGAGCGGCGCGAGTGCAACGACATTTACGGCGACGGGATTGACGCCTGCAACGGCGTATACGTTCACCGTCAAGGCGAAGGATGCGGCCGGGAACGTATCGGCAGCCAGCAACGCCGCAAGCGTCACGACGGACGCCTCGGGCGGCGGCCCGACGCCGACAGGCTCGATCGTCCGCGAATATTGGACGAATATCAGCGGACCGACCGTATCAAGCATTCCCGTGGGAACGGCGCCGACCGGCACTTCCGTGTTGACGAGCTTCGAAGCGCCGACGAACTGGGGCGACCACTACGGCACCCGGATCAGGGGCTACATCGTGCCGACGGTTACCGGCACCTATCAGTTCGCGATCGCGGGCGACAACAACTGCCAATTGTGGTTGAGCACCGACAGCAGCACGGGAAATAAAGTTCAGATCGCCGAAGTCGTCGACTGGACGTATGAGAAGGAATGGAACCAGTATTCTTCGCAGCAATCCGGGTCGATCGCATTGACCGCCGGACAACGGTATTACGTGGAAGCTCTGCAGAAGGAAGAGAGCGGCGGCGACCATCTGGCGGTGGCGTGGAAGACGCCGGGCGCGACGGACTTCGCCGTCATCGACGGCGCGCATCTCGCGCCGCTGGAGTAGGGCGGCAAGAACCGAATGCCTAATCGGAAGCTTCCGCGCAAGCCTTGTCGGCCCGCGGAAGCTTCTTGTCGAATGAAATGCGAGGGCTCGGCCGCAAAAGGCGAGCGGGAAGGGAGAGTCAGACATGAATGAAATCCTGCATTTCTATGTCCGCCCGGGGAGCGGCGACGCGGGCGATGGCAGCCCGGAGCGGCCATTCTGCCATATTCCCGCCGCCCAAGCAGCCGTGCGGGCGGCGCTGCGCGGCGGGCACGAAGGCGAGATTCACGTCGTGCTGGGCGGAGGCGTCTACGAATTGAGGGAACCGCTGAAGTTCGGCACGGCGGACGCAGGCGGTTCGCGCTGCCGGGTTACGTACCGCAGCGCGAAAGGAGAAACGCCCAAGCTGTTCGGCGGCATCCGGCTTGTCGGTTGGGAGCTCTATCGGGACGGCATCTGGCAATGCCCGGTCCCGGAGGGCATGCGGTTCGAGACGCTATATGCCGACGGGGAGCGGGTGCGGAAAGCGCGGCTTCCCGCCAGCGGTTATTTCCTCACGGCAGCGAAGCTTGAGGACGACCGGGCAGGCTTCGTTTACGAGGAAGGGGATGTTCCCGAACTCGAAGATATAGAAGGGATTCAGGCATACGTCTGGCCCGGCCTCGGGGAATGGAACTGGTTCACGGAGACGATTCCGGTCGGGCGGATCGATGCCCGCTGGCGATCCGTCGCCTTTGCGCGGTCTTGCACCTGGGGTGTCGGCGCCCATTCCCGCTATTACTTGCAAGGCTCTTTGGCATTCCTCCGGGAGCCCGGCCAGTTCCATCTGGATGCGGCTGCGGGCGTGCTGTATTATCGTCCGGCTCGCGGCACGCCGCAAGATCAGGCAGTCGTCGCACCCTGCGTGATGCGGCTGCTGGACATTCAAGGAGACGCGGAGGATCGTCCGGTGTGCGGGCTGACGTTCCGGGGGCTTGCCCTGGCTTGCTCCGATTTTATGCCCGATCATCGGATGATGCGGTCCGAGCCGAACATGGCGAACGCGGAGCCCGAGGAGAACCGGTCCGGTCTCGTGTACATACGGGATGCGGAGGACATCGGCCTCCATGCGTGCGACATCCGGGAGTCGGGCACGTGCGGCGTCTTCATCGACCGATCGGCCAGACGTATTACCGTGTCCGCCAGCCGGATCGAACGGGTCGGCCATACGGCGGTCTATGCTTCCGGCTACGCGCCGGGGGAGGGACCGTTCGCCGATGCGGATGACGCTTGCCGAAATTGCGGACACTTCATCGCCGACAACGTGATCGCCCGCGGCGGCGAGCTTGTCGGCCATGGCAGCGGCATCGTCCTGTACCAATGCGGGGATGCCGTCATCGCCCATAACCGGATTTTCGATATGCCCCGATACGGGATCTCGCTCAAAGGGCTGCGCCGGGGCGCCATGTCCGATTCGTTCTGGCAGGTTCCGGTGACATGGGACAACCATTGGGACTTCCTTTATACGCGAAACAACCTCATCCTCGGCAACGACATTTCGAACGTGATGACGGACAGCCAGGACGGCGGCATGATCGAAGCGTGGGGCATCGGGCGCGGCAACCGCATTTCCGGCAACCGGCTTCATCACAGCGGCATCCATTTCTCGTTCGGCTTCGGCATCTATCTCGACGATGCGGCAGATGACGTGGAGGTGACGCATAACGTCCTCGACCATCTGTACGCGTCCGGGACCGGCTGCTTATGGATGACGATCTTCGCCAAAGGAATCGGCAACCGCATCGTCAACAATCTGATCGTCGATAACCCGGACGCCGTCGCGGCCATCGGCTCACAGGAGATGGCGGGCGAGGCCAACCGCGATCTGGTAATCGAGCGGAACATCGTATGCAACTCCGGTCATCTGTACAATTTCGTGAATTGGAGCCCCGAACGGTTCCGATCCGCCGACTTCAACTTGTTCTGGAACGGCGGGAAGCCGTGTATGATCGCGGGAGAGCTGCCGCTTGCGCGGGTGCGGGACAATCCGGTCAGAGGCGGCGAGTACGATTGGACATCCTGGCGTACGCTTCTGAACGGCCGGTATGACCGGTCGACCTTGATCGTGTCGCCGGGATTCGCGGATGCGGATGAGGCGGCCTGCGACTACCGGCTGGATCCGGCATCTCCGGCGCATGGACTGGGCTGGGAGCCGGTCAGCCTCGCGCACGCGGCCGGTCCGCGCCCCGATCCGGAGGCGCCGATTCGCGATATACGATAGTATATAGACAGATTAAATATAAGTCTGTGCTGGCCACCAATGGGGGCGTCCAGAGACTGTCGATGAATGGTTAACAGCATGCATTGCGCACGAAGCATCGCTCTTTCGCCTAGCCATCCGTCGTAACGGAACACAGCGCTCTTTCGCCTAACCATCCGTCGTAACGGAACACAGAGACGTTATCCGGTGAAGAGGGTTTCGCTCCAGATTGCAACGGAACACAGAGACGCTATTCTGCGGTTTCACAGTGATTTCTGCAACATTTGTCGCTAATAAAGGCCTACCGTTCCGTTAGCTTTTCCAAAACCGCCTTTATTGCCGATTAAGGCTCCTGAGTTTCGTTACGCTGTCGCCGCTGCCTGCACAGGTTGGTTGGCCCGATCCACAGTTAATCGACAGTCTCATCCATTTCCTTCTGCCATTTATGCGGACGAACAGCCGGTCGGTGTCGTTATGATCACTTATCGAATTACCGGGTACGATCTTCCGACGATCGCAGACGACGGCTATTGCATTCTGCGATTGATGATGGCTGCGGTCGGGAGCCTTTCCACAATAAAGCCCTGAAAGGGGCCAAATTACATATGTTGAAGTTCTCACATATTTACATGAGCGCCTTACACTTATAGAATGACAGGGTGGCAGGTTGATTTCGAGGGGGTTGGAAGATGAAAGCGATCGCGGTCAAATACAAAACCAGTTTCTTTACCACATACTTTTTGTCCCTGATCATTATCTTTCTGATCCCTTTTTCCATTCTGGGATTCACGATGTATCACAACTCTACCAGAGATATCAAATCGCAGATCGAGACGACCAGCTTGAATCAACTGGATCAACTCAAAAATATGATCGATCTCCGCTTGACGGAACTGGACAATATTGCGGTCAGAATTGCTTATGATCCTGCCCTGATGCCCTACATGGTTCGCAACGACGGTTATGCGGCGAAAGTGGCGATCGACGAATTGGGCAAATACAAAGCGAATAGCGCGATCGTCGAGAGCATCTATTTGTATTTTCGAGGAGATCGCGTAATCTATTCCCAACATGGATCGCAGACGTTGGATATCGTGACCGATGCCATTTATCAGATGAGCGCAGGCGCCAAGGCTCAATTCCTCGATGATCTGAATGAGGTTGGCAGTCCGCTGCTCCGACCCCATTGGAGTCAATCGGATATAGACGAATTGGTCGCCTATTACTATCCGATTCGACCCAATGACAGTTACCCTTACGGGACGCTTATGTACACGATAAAGGAATCGGTGCTGCTGAAGTTTTTTGGCGGCATACTGGGCGGCATTGACGGATCGATCGTGGTTTATGATCAGAATCGGCATATTCTGCTGCAGCATGAAGCGGTGAACGACGAAGATTCCTTGATGCGAACCGAAGCGCTCATTGCACAAGCGGACACGTCGACGGGCTCGGGTATTCAAAGCTTGAAATATTCAGGCGATCGCTTTTCGGTGATTCAAGTCCGTTCGGAAGCGCGCGGGTTAACATTTGCCGCGATTGTGCCAAGCCATCAATTTTTGCAACCGGTTACACAGGTACAGCGGTTTCTGCTCATTTTAATGAGCGCCATTGTCTTCTTCGGATTGATCGCGGCTGCGCTGTTCGCTCTGCGAAGCTCCAAGCCGATCCGGGATCTGGCCAGTTACATTGGCAATCGATGGGGATCGGTATCCGGACCGAACACGGGCGATCTGCGTTTTATTCGCGAAATCTTCACTGAAGTATACGACAGTCAAAGAGAGCTCAAAGCGAAAATGGACAGGCAAAAGCCATGGGCAATCGAACTCGTGCTATCCAGGTTACTAAGCGGAAGCTACACAACCATCCATCAACTGGAACCGGATTTGAAAACGATCGACATCTCTTTGGAAGCGGACCAGTTCTTTGTCATGGTGACCGAAAGCACGGATGCGATGCAAATGAAGTCGATTCAATCGGCGATGGAGGGTCCTTATAAGTTCGTCTACGTGTTGGACCTGCTGCATGAGGGTTATGTGGCAGTGCTGGCGGGCTGCGATCGGACAGAAGAATCTTCTCGCCGGACGCAGGAGCAAGCTGCCGATACGCTGCTTCGGTTCCTGCACGGCGGGGGGAAGAAAAATCCGGTCATTGGGATCGGCACGATGTATACTCGGCTGCTGCACCTTAATCGTTCCTTTATCGAAGCGATGGCCGCGATTGAGCATAAATTTACCCAAACCAGAGGCAGTAAAATCTTTTTTGAGGATATGAACGAAAGAGACCAGCAATCTCTTTGGGTATCGGTAAAAAAACGTGTGCGATTCGTGGAAAGTGTTAAGCGGGGCGACAAGCAGGTGGCTTTGGAATCCCTGGCAGAAATTTTTCACAGCTTCAAGGAGCATGATCTATCCGTCATGTCTCTGAAGGCTGCTTGTCAGGATATCATTCTCCAGGTTCATGCGGCCGCAGCGGAGCTGGGCTTCGAGGAAATGCAGGAGCCTCTGAGGCATCTGATCGACTGCGAGACATTATCGGCTCTGGAAGCGGAGCTGTCGACAATCGTTGCCGAAATATGCGCGCTCGTGGAGACGAGGAAGGAGAATCGGCAAAGTCGGACGCATCAGGAGATCATTCAATATATCGAGCAAAACTATTGTTCCTATGACCTGTCGCTGGAGGGAATAGCAGATCAATTTCAACTCTCAACCACGCACCTGAGCCGATTAATGAGAAGCGTGACGGGGGCGACATTCCTGGAGTATGTCACGCGATTGCGCATTGAAAACATCAAGAAGCAACTGGTGACAACGAATAAACCGATTCGTACGATCATTCACGAAGCAGGATATATGGACGCTTCCAATTTTATCCGCAAGTTCAAGGTCACGGTCGGGATGACGCCCGGACAGTATCGGCAAACCCAGCAATCCTCCATGCCGGCGGCTGCCTTGAGCCTGGACGAGAACAACCTCGCCTGACTCCCGTTTCCGCATACGGATCGCTTGCTCTACCCTCGCATATGATCTGCCTCAAGGAGACCTCTGCCAGGACAAGGCTCGACTGTCCCTGCAGAGGTCTTTCCCTGTCCTCCATACCCGGAAGAAGAAGCGGACACGCCTTGCCTAGCAAGCATCGGCACAGGATGATCGGTTCTACACATGGGGGCGATCTTACATATTTACGGACTGAAAATGCTTCGATTACACTGATCGCAGACCGACAACGATGTTCGCGAAGGAGGGTTGTAATTGTGCTGGCACAGTCGAGCGGAATCAGAATACCGGGCAGAAGCGCGCTAAGGACGCTTGCCGGACAATGGCCGTATTACGTGTTGCTCGCGCCTGCCGTCGTCTATTTCCTTCTCTTTCACTATTATCCGATGTATGGCGTTCAGATCGCCTTTAAAAATTTCATGGCGGTCAAGGGGATCTGGGGGAGCGAGTGGATCGGCTTCGATCATTTCGAGCGTTTCTTTCACGCGTATTATTTCCGGAATTTGATCGAGAACACGATACTCATTAATTTGTACCAATTGGGGTTGTTCCCGGTATCGATCATCGTGGCGCTCTCGATGAACGAACTGAAGAACGAAGTGTTTAAGCGGTGGGTCCAGACGATCACCTATGCGCCCCATTTTATTTCGGTCGTCGTCATTTCCGGGATGATTATCAGTTTCCTTAGCCCGTTTAACGGCATCGTCAACCAATTGATCGAGGCGTTGGGCGGCCGTCGCATCCACTTCATGACAGATCCGGCCTGGTTTAAATCCATATTCGTGCTGTCCGGAGAGTGGCAGAATCTCGGATGGGGAGCCATTATCTACCTGGCGGCGCTGGCGGGCATCAATCCGGAGCTGCATGAAGCGGCGATGGTGGACGGCGCTTCGCGGTTCAAGCGCATCCTGTATATTAATCTGCCCGGCATTATGCCGGTGATCGTGATCATGTTTATATTGAGCATGGGCAATTTTATCAGCATCGGTTTTGAGAAGATCATCTTGCTGCAGAATGCCATGAACATGGAATCGTCCGATGTGATTCAAACTTATGTGTATCGCGCCGGCATTCAGGAAGGGCAGTACAGCTTCGCGGCAGCCGTGGGATTATTCAATTCCGTTGTGAATTTAATGCTGCTGATTTTGTTTAATCAAATTGCCAGGAAGGTTAACGAGACGAGTCTTTGGTAAGGAGAGGAGGAAAGCATGAGAGAAAGCGCGGCAGACAAAATATTTAACGCGATCAATCTGACATTCGTCGTGCTCTTGCTGATCATGATTTGTTACCCGCTGGTTTACGTATTGAGCGCTTCGATCAGCGATCCGAATGCAGTCAACGCGGGCCGAATGTGGCTGTGGCCGGTCGGGGTATCGTTGGAAGGCTACGAGCGCGTATTCCGGGACGATGAAATATGGAGCGGGTACCTGAACACATTCATTTATACCGTATTGGGTACGGCAGTGAATTTGACCGTAACGGTGCCTTGCGCTTATGCCCTCTCGAAAAAAAACTTGCCGGGTGTAAAAATCATCATGCTGCTGATTTTGTTTACGATGTTTTTTCACGGCGGCATTATTCCGAGCTATCTGGTCGTGAAGCAGCTCGGCATGATCAATACGATATGGGCGCTCGTCATCCCGCAAGCGGCGGCGGTTTGGAATATTATCGTCACGATGACCTTCTTCAGAAACTCCGTTCCGCAGGAGCTGGAGGAAGCGGCGGCCATTGACGGCAGCACGGTATTTCGCACTTTTTTCTCCATCGTTCTCCCGCTGTCCGCTCCGATTCTCGCCGTCATGGGTCTGTTTTATGGGGTCGGGCATTGGAATCAATATTTCCAGGCGCTCTTGTATTTGTCCGACGAGGACTTGTACCCGCTGCAGCTTGTGCTGAGGAAGATCCTGGTCATGAATCAGACAAGCAGCTTGTTCATGGACACGAAGGACCCGCTCGCAATGGCGGAGCAAGCCCGAATTGCCGAAACGATCAAATATGCGGTGATGATCGTGTCCAGCCTGCCGTTGTTGATTGTTTATCCGTTCCTGCAGCGATATTTCGTCAAGGGGGTGTTGATCGGATCTTTGAAAAGCTGAGTGCCAGTCCAATTATCTATGAAGGGGTGCAGTGAGCATGGTTAAGAAGTCAATGATGACATTCACAGTATTGCTTATGATCAGTGTTCTGTTTATTAGCGCGTGTTCCCAGTCGAATCGTCCATCGAACGAACGGCGGCCCGACGCATCTGCAACGGATAAGGCCAGCTTCAACAAGGAAGGATACCCGATCGTCCAGGATAAAATTACGTTGACGATGTTCGGGCCGAAGCATGCGGTGCATTCGAACTGGGAGACGATGGACTTCTTCAAGGTCATGGAGGAGAAGACGAATATTCAATTCAAATTCGATACTCCCCCAAGCGGCGACGCGTTCGTGGAGAAGAAGAACCTGCTCGTCGCAAGCGGGCAATATCCGGATATTTTCTTTGGTGCATCGCTGTCGGTGGAAGACGAAGTGAATTACGGCAGCCAAGGCGTATTGATGCCGCTCGAGGACCTGATCGAGAACTATGCGCCCAATCTGAAGTCCATCCTGGAGGACCCTGTGATCAAAGGGTCGATTACGGCGACCGATGGCCATATTTATGCCTTGCCGCAACTGACGGAGACGTATTTGAACTATCCGAAGATCTGGTACAACCAGGCATGGCTGGACCGGCTGGGTATCCCCATGCCGACTACGACCGAAGAACTTTATGAAGCGCTTGTTGCCATCAAGAACGGAGACCCTAACGGAAACGGCAAAGCGGATGAAATTCCGATTACGGACTATTCGGGCGTCAATGAAATCAAGAATATTCTGCTGCCGGCATTCGGTCTGCTGAACGGGATGTACGGCAAAGAGGTAGGCGTAGACAATGACGTCGCCTTCTTCGCCCCGATCGATGAACGATACAAGGCTTATCTGGCATTCATGCATCGGCTGTACGCCGAAGGATTGCTGGACCAGGAAGTATTCTCCCAAACGTATCAGCAGTGGGTTGCCAAGGGGCACGAGGACAAATACGGATTTCTGTCGTCGGCAGGGGCGTTCATCGTGGTCGGCACGGACAACAATTTCGACTATCTCGCGCTTCCGCCGCTGACATCGCCCGAGAACGATCAGCAATTGCAGTTGAAAACGCCGACGATCATTCGCGGAACGTTCGCGATCTCGTCGACCAATCCGTATCCGGAAGCGACGATTCGCTGGGTCGATTATTTGTACTCCCTGGAAGGAACCGTGCTGTTCTCCGAAGGCGTCGAAGGCGTGCATTGGGTCGAGGCCGAAGGCGGAGGCATGAAGTACTTCATGCCGGAAGGCGCCGACCAGGCGAGCTGGCGCGGGTCCATCACGCCCGATCCGGGACTTGTCGCGCCCAAGGATTTCCGCGAGCACTTCGCCTATACGTCGGCGCACGAAGAGAAGACGCATCCGATGAACTTCCATATTACCTCGGAAACGAACGAGAAGCTGAAGCCTTATGCCCGGTACGGCTTCCCGCAAGTTTACTTTACGAATGAAGAGCAGCAAACGATGAATCCGATCATTGCCGACGTTCGGACGTATGTGGAGCAGATGGAAGCGAAATTCATCTCCGGCAACACGCCGCTGAGCGAATGGGACAACTATGTCAACACGCTGAAAAACATGAAGGCCGATCAGCTTGTTCAGATTTATCAGCAAGCTTACGACCGCTGGAAGGAAGCTCAATAAGCCGTAAAAGCCAACAACGGGGGTGTGCGCGAATGCTGAAAGGCTTCATGGATCACTGGGTTCCGACCCGGGATCGTGTATCGACATTTTGGAAACAGGATCTGTCCACAGCGCTCAGGCAGCTCGACGAATTGAAGCGGGACGTCGATTATAACCATTTTACCTTCTATACCAAATGGATTACGAACGGCATCCGGTCATCGCTTCCATACTTGTACAACCACCCCGACGCTTCGAACGTTCGCACGGATAACAAATGGGGCAACGAGATTATCGCCCATCTGCATGCGAAGGGAGTGTCTGTCGGCGCCATGCTGCAGTTGGTCATCTACGAGCAGCCGTATTGGGAAGAAGAGATGTCGGCAGGCGAGTGGAACCTGGGCACCGGCGAGACGTCATTGCCGGTCAGGGTGGCAGACTTCACGCATCCCGACTATCCGATGCGGCTATGCGAGATCGTCAAGGAACAATTGGCGCTGTTCCCCGGCCTGGATTATTTGTTCCTGGAATTCGAAGGCGTGGACCACGGCGGCGACATTCGCAAGCTGTACGAACCGTGGTCGGCGGCGCATCGCAAGCCTTCGATCGATGAGGTGCACTACGACGATCGGACGATCGAATACTGCAAGCGGATGGACATCCCGCTTCAGCCGATGTGGTCGGTGGAAGGCAGGGAAATGCTTAAGTATTACTACGGGCGGAATATCGATGCCGTTGACGCCTGCTTGCGGGAGATCGGGTTCCGGGGAACGGTGGGGGCCGTGTTTCACCTGTACGAGTACGAGGCCTTCATCTACCCGGACATGCTTGCGGACAAGAAGCATTGGTGGCTGCTGCCCTGGCATTATTGGACATTCCGTCCTGCGGAAGCGGCCATACTGGACGAGCGCAAGAGAGCGGGCATCAAGCTGCTGAAGGATTGGAAGGAAGCCGGTCACAGCGTATGTTACATCGGAGACGTGACGATGGGAGCCGTCAACGAAGATCGCGAGGCGCTGGTTCGATATTGCGAGATTTGCCGAGAGCTTCAATTGGCGGGCTATCTGGGCATGGGCAATCCGGACCCCGAGCTGGGCTTGAGATGGGACCCGGTCAGCGACCGGGATTGCGCGGATGCCAGAGCGCTCTATGCGCAATTGTACAGGGACTCATGATGAAGCAGGACATTGCTGGACTGGGAAGGAGCGGGACACCCGTGTTGAACGTACAGAAGGCGCTCGTCATCTGCGCCCACCCGGACGATGAAGTGCTCGGCCTTGGCGGTACGATCAAGAAGCTGACGAACCGGGGCGCCGAAGTCAATGTCGTCATGTTCGCCAACGGCAACGAAGGCTACAGAACGTTGGAAGAGAAGGATCGGATCGTAGAGATGCGCCGGAAAGAGCGGGAGCAGGTGCAGCGGCTGCTGGGCATCCGACATTACGAGGCGTACGAATATCAGGATTTTGCGATTCCTGCCGACAACGAGACCTACAAAATATGCTTGAAAGCCATTCGTGCCTACAAGCCGGATATCGTGTTTACGCACGATTGGAGAGAGTACAACACGCATAAAGCGGTCGCTTCGATCGTCAGCGACGCGTTCTGGCAGGCGGGCTGGACGTGCTCGCTGGAGCTCGGGGAGCCGTGGAAGGCCGCCGCGTTGTATCACTTCGAAGTGATCGACCTGATGTCCGAAGTGTCGCATATCGTCGATATAGCGGATACGTTCGAGGACAAGATGAATGCGATGCGCGCCTATGCGTCCCAGTGCGATGTCGTATCGGGAGCGTTGCAGCAAATTGAAGGAAGAGCGTTGATGCGGGGAGCCCAGGTCGGCTTGCGGTACGGAGAAGCGTTCGTGAAAAATACCCATCGTCCGGAAGTCATTCGCTAGGCGACAGGGCAGGAGGAGGAAATTGGCATGATCCGAATTGCGTCCGCTGAATTCGCCGCCAGGGTGGATCGCATCAGAGAACGCATGAAAGAGGAGCGGCTCGATGCGGTCTTCGTCTATGGCGACGAGTACAGAAGAGAAAACTTGCGCTATGTCAGCAATTATTGGCCGATCTTCGAACGGGGAGCGCTGATTATTCCACTGGAGGGAGCTCCCGTCATGCTGGCCGCTCCCGAAGGGGAGCAGGTCTGTCATGAGATGAGCGCCTGGCAGGACATCCGGCTCATCCCCGACTTTGCTTGCGTAACCGTCCCGGATGTCATTGAATACCCTCAGGCGAACTACTCCAATTTTCGCGAGGCATTCCAGGCATTGGGCGGGGGACGGCTGCGCCGGGCAGGCGTTGCAGGAATGGACGCGATGTCGCATTACGTGCTGGAAACTTTGCGCAACAGCTTGCCGGGTGTCGAACTGGTGGATGCGAATGCGATCCTGTTCGATGTGAGGCTGATTAAATCCCCGGCAGAGCAAGCTTGCCTCAAGGAAGCGGCGAGAATCGCGGACGCGGGATACCGGGCTTTGCTGCAGTCCGCGGAGGTCGGCAAAACGGAACTGCAGCTGGCGGCGGCAGCGCATGAAGCCGCATTCCGTGAAGGAGCGGAGAATGTTGTATTTTGTCTGGTGTCCAGCGGCGAACGCGTTGGCACGATCATCGGCAGGGCAACACGGAAGGTGATCGAAGACGGCGACATGGTGATGGCCGCGCTGGCCGTGCAGTATGAGGGATATATCGCAACGGTGAACTTTCCGTTCGTCGTCGGGAGCATGTCCGCCGGGCAGAAAGAATTGATCGATCTGCTGATCGAAGCCAACGATCGCGTCCTGCCGCATCTGAAGGGCGGTATGCCGCAAGCCCGGGCCGTTCGGGCGGTGAAAAACTACTTCATGGAGCAGGGCGTCAGCTCGTACGATCTGTATCCGCCCCTGCACGGATGCGGAGCAGCCGAGGCGGAATCCCCGTACCCGAACGAGAACGCGAGCGGCTGCTTTTCGGTCGGCATGACCGTGAATACGGACATCAGCCTGTTTGGTCATCCCGGCGGCTCGAACCGGATCGAGGAAGGGTTCGTGATCACGGAACAGGGCTGTGAACCGATGTCCGCATTGGTGCGTGAACTGTGCCGGCAGTGGAAGGAAACGGGAAGCATTCGAGCGTGAAGGGAGAGATTTTCCATGTCAGGCGGCAAGAAAACGTGGTATATCGCCGACGGCTGGATACCGGATAGAGGCCAGGGCGAGGATGCCCGTTACACCGGCCATGAGGCTGTCATTATTCTTAATACGCAGGACCAGGACGCTGCGATCGTGATGGACATCTATTTTGAAGACAAGACGCCCTGGAAGAATATCGCCATCGTCGTCCCGGCCAATCGGGTTCGTTGTCTCCGCATGGATAACCCGGCCGATACGGGAAATATGGCTTTGCAGCGCTATGAGCAATATGCGCTGCGATTGCGCAGCGACATCCCGGTCGTCGTTCAATTCGGCAGAATGGACATCAAGCAGTCCAATCTTGCCTATATCGGGGCGATCGCATACGGCGAGTAAGGCAAGCGGGAGCGCGCGGGGGGAATGCCTCTGAACGGCATTCTCCCTTTATTATGGGCGGATGGGGTGATGATTTTGCTGAAAGGATTCATGGATCATTGGGTGCCGTCCCGGGACTTTATCAGCAAGTTCTGGAAGCAGGATTACGATGCGGCAATTCGTATTCTTGACGAATTAAGGGAAGGCATTCCTTTCAACCATTTCACGTTTTATACGAAGTGGTACACCAATGGAATCAAATCCCGGCTTCCCTACCTGTACAACCATCCTGAAGCCTCCAACGTGAAGACGGATAACGAATGGGGACGAAGGATGATCGATCATCTGCAAAGCAAGGGGATTTCGGTCGGGGCGATGATCCAGTTCCTGACTTACGATAAGGCAGGATGGGAGCAGGAGCTTGCGACAGGCGAGTTCGAAATCGGGCATGTGGCGGAAGCGGACGATCCTGTTCGGATTGCCGATATTTCGAACTCCCTCTACCAGGTCCGGCTGGGGGAGACGATCAAGGAGCAGCTTGCCGAATTTCCCCGGTTGGACTTCTTGTTTCTTGAATTTGAAGGACTGGATTGGGGAGATGTGCAGATCGTTTACCGGAATTGGACAAGGCGGAGGGGGATGCCGAAAAGCAAAACTTTCCATTACCGTGCCGAGACCGAAGCGCTATGCAAGCGGATGGGGATCCCTCTATCGTTCTTATGGTCGGAAGAAGCCCGGGAGATGCTCAACTATTATTACAAGCTGAATTTGCAGGCAGCCAAGGCGGCCATTGACGAAATGGCTTTTGAAGGAACCGTGGGCATCGTCCTCCATGCTTATGGCTATGAGGCTCTTATATATCCGGATATTTTGCCCGACCCCGATTGGTGGCTGCTGCCGTGGAATTACTGGGTCTGCGAGCGGGACTCGCCGGAGAAGGAGCAAAGAAAGGCGATCTCCAAGGAATACATGATCAAATGGAAGCTGGCAGGACATAAGGTATGCCATATCGGGGATGCGACGATCGGACGGGAAGGCCTGGAGCTTGACAGAAAGCTCGCCGAGATCGAGGAGTTTCATGAATTCAGTCTCAAGATCGGGCTGGACGGCTATATCGGCATGGGCAACCCGGTTCCCGACATCGGCCTGAAGTGGATCGGCGTGACGGATAGCCATGTGCTTGAAACAGGGAAGCTGTACCGGAAATTATATGGAATCGACTGATCCGATATCGTCGGCGGCGACGCAAATTATTCCGCGGCAAACCATCTGAGGCGATCAAAGGAAGCGATTGGCTAACAGACGCACAGGCTTGCAGACAGAGCAAGAAATGATACAAAATCGCGTCGGCGGGCCGGCAGCAGGCCATGACTCCGCTTGACGCGATTTTCGGTCCTTCCTTATAATGTGGCAACTGTTCGGAGCCGCCGTTCGATGCGGACGGGGGAGAGGCTGCCGGACGAACAGAGGGAGGAAGAATCGGATATGAACTTGATGCCGTCCTGGTTGCAGCATGACATGGAAGTTCTCTGGCACGATGGCTCTCGTTGGGAAAAATGCCGCTTGATTCGGGAAACGGCGGGCTGGAGCGGGAGATCGGCGGATGGCGCGTCGTTCGCGGTGACCGTCGGGCAGCCCGGCCAACCGGAGGATTCTGCCCGCGAAGTCCGCACGGTAGTCGCCCGGGTGACGCCGGGCGCGAGCGGGACGATGGCGGGTTTTCAGCTCGTCTTGACGGCGGACGCGTCTCTGCAATGCGTCTGGAAGCCTCATTTGGCGCCTGAAGCAAACATGACAATAGGTGATAAATCGTTTCGTTCCCCTGCCATCATCATGGAAGGTGACGAGCGTCTGTGCGCGCTTGTGCCCGACTTGTCCCACCTGCAGGAGCATCGCGCGATTCCGCACATCATGGACTACGTGCTGGAAGGCTCGAAGCTTGGCTACGGGGTATGCGACTACGAGGAAACCGGCCATGTCTATTATGCGATGACTCCGAAGCCGCACCAGGTGAGCGGGCCGCTGGAGGTTCGGTTCCATCTCGCATGTTGGCAGAAGGAGGCCGGCGCGCCGCGGCGGGATTTTCGGCCGGTCGAGCGGCTGCTGTGGGAGTTGACGGCCGCGCACAACATGCGGATCGGCGATACGCCGACGCAATGGATGCAGCGACTGGAGCTTTATCCGTTGCGCGCCTACGAATGGGCGCTGGAATCGAGCTGGAGCCGGCTCACCTGGCAGCAGTTCCGGATGGGGGACCGCGAGGCGGGAGGCGTCGTCTTCATCGTAACCGCACAGCAGAAGCCCGGCGAAGGCAAGGAAGATCAGTGGAGAGAGCCCAAGAGCATCTGGAATCAGGCCTGGTTCTGCAGCATGCGGTCGGCATACGGCATCCGTCTGACGGGCGAACGGAAAGGCAAGCCCGAGTGGGTCGACAAGGGGCGGCGGATGCTGGAGCTTGCACTGAGCGCGCCTCAGACGAACGGCCTGTTCCCGGGCTATTACGCGGCGGGCGAAGGCGGCGATTGGGACAAGGGAGGGTGGCGTCTGTCCTGTCCGCGCAGGCCGGACGGACACGAGCGCTATGTGCATCTGCTGGACGCGTCCTGGACTTGCTATTGGCTGTTGAAATGGTATCGGGACATCGAACGGGACGAGCGGATACTGCCTTATGTAAACAGGTATGCGGACGCATTGCTGCAGTTGCAGCGCGAAGACGGCCATTATTCCGCATGGGTCGATCCCGAGACGCTGGAGAGCTCTCCATATCTCGCGGATAGCGCGGAGACGTCCGCCCATGTCATGCTGCTCGGCCTGCTGCAGGAGATCGATCCGCGGCCGGGCCGCCTGGAGGCGATGGAGCGCGGGGCAACCGCCGTACTGGAGACAGTTGCCGCGGAAGGGCGCTGGGAGGACTTCGAAACGTACTGGTCCTGCTCCGGGCAATGGGAGCACAAGCGCTGCGGAACGCGGGAAGCGCGCAGCGGCTTGTACAACCAGTGCAACTTCGGCATCTACTGGACGGCGGAAGCGCTGCTCGGGCTGTACCGTCTGACGAAGGAGCGGAGATGGCTGGATGCGGGCGAACGCATGCTGGCCGAAATGTCGCTCTACCAGCAGATTTGGCAGCCCGCCTATATCGCCGCCCCCACGATCGGCGGCTTCGGCGTCATGAATACCGACGACGAGTGGAACGATGCGCGCCAGAGCCTGTTCGCCCTGACCTATTACGAATACTATCGGAATACCGGGGACGAGCGCTATTTGCTGCGGTCGCTGTGGGCGATGCGCGCCTCGTTCTACATGATGTACTGCCCGGAAAATCCGGAGGTCAAGGCGTTGTACGAGAAGGTGCACCCGCACTTCGACGAGCGCGACTACGGCTTCCACATGGAAAACTTCAACCATCACGACGGCACGGAAGTTTGCGGGCTGGGCGAGTTTACGATTTTCGATTGGGGCTGCGGTGCGGCAGCTTCTGCATGGGCGGAATTGCGCAATCTTGTAGAGCAGGCTGCGCGCTAGCCGTTCGACTTTTTGCCGTCAAGGGTTCCTTGGCGGTTTTTTTGTTTGGCTGTGTTCGGCTTGGTTGTAGCTAACGTTCCATGTGGTCTCCAAGCGCCGAGTTACCCGACAAAATCGAGCAATTCCGCCTCACACCTGCTCCGAGCATCGAGTTACCCGACAAAATCGAGCAAATCCGCCTCACACCTGCTCCGAGCACCGAGTTACCCGACAAAATCGAGCAATTCCGCCTCACACCCGCTCCGAGCACCGAGTTACCCAGCAAAACCGGGCAACTACGTCAAGATCGAGACAGGGCACATTTTAAGCAACCTTGCTCTGGAATACAGCCTTATTTTTCACCTGAATAAAATAAATAAAAATTATTTGAAATTAATAAATAAATTTATTGACGAACACAAGTAAATTTATTAAATTATGTTTACAAATATTTTATGAATAGGCTTACATCGAGGATTGCACAGGAGGATTGAGCACATGAGCATGGTCAGTTTGTTGGAGACCCAAGCGGGCTTCTATCCGGCGGACCCTAAGCAAGCATTGCTAAGAAGCGCGGAGAGCAGCCCTTCTTGCTGTCCGGAGGGTAAGCGCTTTACGCTACGGGATACATCGACGGGGCGGGAAGTGTATGCCGGCACGATCGAACGCTGGGGGGAAAAGTGGGGCTCGCATTGGTGGCGGCTGGATTTTAGCGATTTTGAGCTGGAGGGCCGCTATCGGTTGTCCGTACCGGAGCTGGGGCTGGATTCGGCCGAATTCGGAATTTCCGGGACAGCGCTTACGCATTCCGCGCATACGGACCTGACGATGGTCGCCCTGCGCCAACTGGAAGAACGCCAACTTCCCGGCGTGCCGGGCTGGCGGGATTGCGGCACGGAAATTCGCGAATTGTCTTCGCATGTCATTACGGTGCACGGTTTGATCGACTACTGGGACAATCACGCGCTGCGCGACAGGCTGAATCCGCAAGACAAGCGGCTGCTGCTGGATAGTATCGCGGAAGGCGCGGATTATCTCGTTCTGTCCCAGGAGCAATCGGACAATCCGCTTACGGACGGGCGGTTCAATCATGATGCCGGCCGTCAGACGGACTACGGTACGACCGACTATCATAATTGGCACGGCACGGCGTACGCGATCACCGCATTGGCGAGGGCGTGCCGCACGATGCGGGAATGCGATCCCGGCGATTCGTCGACCGGAGCGGATGCATCGGTCCTGACGGAACGGGCAGAGCGGTATTTGCAATGCGCCCGGCGTGCATACAAGAACGCGCTGACCCGGCCGTACAACCTCGATTCCGACTTTTACGGCAAATCCGATGCAGACGGGCGTACTTACGACCCCGATGAGACAGAATATGTGCATGAATTGGCAAGAACGGTATACAACAAGCCGAACGGATGGAAGATTCCGCATTCGCTCCAGACCAAAGATAAGCTGACGTTCTTGTGGGGAGTTACGCTGCTGTATCGCTTGACGGGCGACTCCGATTACTTGGAGACTGCCATCGCATACGCCAGAGCGGCGTCCGAGCGACAATTCATCGATCATACGCGCCCGATTGACGGCCTGTACGGCAACTTCTACGCCTTCGAGCAGGACGACAGCGCCTTCTGCCTGGAATGGAATCAGAATCATCGGTTCCATATGGGAAATATCGAGCCGACCAATGTGCAGGGGTTCATCGAACTGCTCAGGCTGCTGCCGGATCACGAGGAGGCCGCGCACTGGCATAACGTCGTGCAAACCTACGCCTACGGTTATGCAGCAGCATCGGAAGCGTTGTCGCCGTTTGGCATCTATCCTTTGACGCTGTATGCGGATCCCGAATACGGCGGCGCGAAATTTTTCCAGTCGACCAACCATGGCGCGACGGCGTTGTACGGCCAGATTGCCAAGAACCTGCTTGATCTCGGCGATTATTTGAACGACCGGACGTTCGCGCGTCTCGCCTCCCGCAATCTGCAGTTCGTGGCGGGCTTGAACCCGGGTTTTCCCGACGCGTACGAAGAGAAGTCATGGCAGGCGATATCCTTGATCAAGGGATACGGCGTTCGCTCGTTCGCAGGCGCCGGCAGCCAGATCGCGCCTCCCGACGGCAGCGGCATGAACGGGTTCAGCGCGGACGTACAGTTTCAGCCGCAGCCGATCTCGGTCACGAGCGATGCTCCGCGCGGCATCTTGTTCGCCGACGGCGAATCGCAGTTCAACGAAGACTACCTGCCGCACAGCCATGGCTTCGTCAGCGGGGTCGCTCGCGCAGAACGGCCGTTCACGGCGAATATCGAAACCCGCCGGCAGGGCCGGCCGATCGATGCCCGAATCGTAATCCGACTTGACGACGCGGTGGAACAGGTCTATCGAACCGGAGCGGAAGGACGGCTGATGCTGGACGATCTTCCGTTGCGGCGGGCAGCGACGGTGACGGCAGCCTGCCAAGGGCTGTCGGTCACTAAGAAGCTGGAGACGCTGGCTGGGGCATCCTGGAGCTGGGAGGTTCACTTCGACAACTGCATTGAGGCCGACATCGAGGCGCCCGACGTCATCGAAGCGGCGACGGGCACGGCAGGCGAGTGCCGGATTCGTCTTCGGAACCTGGGAGGCGAGACGGCCGATGTCAAGCTGCGTCTGGCTGCGGACGGCGTGACGCTGACCGGGGACAGCATTGAGCAGCACTGCACTTTGCAGCCCGGTGAGACGACCGTTGTATCCGCAGCGTTCCGTACGGGCGGGAGAACGATGCCCTATGTGTTGTACGGCCGGATCCAGGCAGGCAGTCATCGTTCTACCGTCGTCAAGAGCGGGAAGTTGATCGTGCAAGGAGGTGAGGCCCCTTCAGCAGGCGAGCCAGTCGGCATGAGGTCGTAATAGGAGGCGTTCAGTCGTTCTTTAAGGGGGGATTGCAATCGAGAGTCTATGGAGTCGGATCAAAAGCCACAGACAGTTGTTCGTCATGCTGCTGCCGTGTCTGATCTGGTTTGTCGTATTCGCATACGTACCGATGGGGGGGCTGCTGCTCGCCTTCAAAGAGTTCAAATTCAATGCCGGCATTCTGCACAGTCCTTGGGTCGGGCTGCGTTATTTCGAAAATTTCTTCGCGTACCCCGGCGCCTGGCAACTGGTATGGAATACGATTATCGTCGGTCTGATCAAGATTGTTCTCTATTTCCCGTTTCCGATTGCGCTGGCCTTAATGCTGAACGCCATAAGGCGCCGGGGCTTCAAGTCCGTCGTGCAGACCATTTCGTACTTGCCCCATTTTCTGTCCTGGGTCGTCGTCGCCGCTTTCACGTTCCGCATCCTGAGCCCGAACGACGGCATCGTGAACCAGTTTGCGGCCTGGCTGGGCGGAAGCGGAGATACGTTCTTCATGATGGAAGAGAAGTATTTCTATCTGATCATGTTTCTCACGTATGTGTGGAAAGGCATCGGATGGGGCTCCATCATCTATCTGGCCGCGATCACGAACGTGGATCCGACGCTCTATGAAGCGGCCCAGATCGACGGCGCGAACAAGTGGCAGCAGACGCTGCACGTGACGTTGTCCGGCATTCGCACCACAATCGGCATTCTGCTCATCCTGGATCTGTCCGGCCTGCTCTCCACCGGCTACGAACAGAACTTCCTGCTGCGAACGGCCGGCAACTCGGGCGCGGCGGATATTCTCGACGTATACGTGCTGCGCACCGGCATGATGCAGGGCCAATACGGTTATGCAACGGCAGTCGGCATGATGCAGGGCGTCATCGGACTGGCGATGGTGCTGCTAATCAACCGGGTCGTCGGCAAGCTGACGGACCGGGAAGCGAGCCTATGGTAGCCGGCGGCGATCTGCGCACCAATAAGAAGGAGCGATGGAACATGAGGGCGAAGAGCAACGCGGCGGAGAAGATCGCCGGAGCGGTGAACATCACGTTTCTGCTGATTCTGTGCCTGTCGATCCTGTTGCCGTTCGCGAATATATTGGCGCTGTCCTTCAACGAAGGCACGGATGCTGCGCTTGGCGGAATCGGCATATGGCCGCGGCAGTTCACATGGGCGAATTATCAGGAAGTGTTCAACAACGAGGACATCCTCCAGAGCTTGAAGATCAGCGTGCTTCGCACCGGCATCGGCACGGCGCTCAGCGTGCTGCTCACGGCGATGGCGGCGTTCGCGCTCAAGAAGAAGTCGCTGCCGGGCCGCAACGTGTACATGTTCTTCATCGTCTTCACGATGCTGTTCGGCGGGGGCATCGTGCCGTACTATATGGTGCTGAAATCCCTGTACCTGACGAATACCTTCTGGGTATATATCATTCCTGCGCTCTACAGCGCCTGGAACATCATCCTGATGCGAGCGTTCTTCCAGTCGATCGACATCAGCCTGGAAGAGTCGGCCAAGATGGACGGAGCGGGAGATTTCACCGTGCTCTTCCGCATCATCCTGCCGCTCAGCCTGCCCGTCCTGGCCGTCATCGGACTGTTCAACGCAGTCGGGCATTGGAACGACTGGTACGCGGGCACCTTCTTCGTCAAGGATAAAGAGCTGTACCCGCTGCAAACGCTGCTGAAGCAGATGCTCGATTCGGCGGAGGCGATGCGCAAGAAGATGATGATCGTCTACGTGCCGGGGGATCCGCGTCAGTATGTGACGGGCGAATCGCTCAAGATGGCCACATTGGTCGTGGCGACATTGCCGATCGTCTGCGTGTACCCGTTCGTGCAGCGTTATTTTGTGAAAGGTCTTATGATCGGCTCCGTAAAGGGCTGATACCGATCACTTCAATCCAGGGAGGATACATGAACATGACGGGATGGAAAAAAGGGATTGCCGGCACGATTGCCTTGTTGATGGTGTCTGTATTGATTCTGTCTGCATGCACGAAAAGCGGCGACAAAGAAGCGTCGGAATCGAACGTCAATTCGCCGCCGGCGAGCCAGGATCGCGGGCCGTACTTCATCGCCGACCGCAAAATATCGGGACGCATCTTCCTGGAGAATGACGGCGCGGCGCTGCCGGTCGATCAGATCAACAACGAAGTTGCCCAGAAAATCAAGGAAATGACGGGCATCACGCTCGAATTCCAATCGACCAACCATCCGGACGGGCTGGAGGAGCTGACGACGGCGCTGGCATCCGGAGATTTGCCGGACGTAATCGTCAACTACCTCGATCATGGCGGCCGACCGGAAAACTCCGTCATTCTGAAGGCGTCGCGCGAAGGAGTCTTTACCGACCTGGCGCCCTATTTGAAGGACACGAAGGTGTACGGCAAATATTTCACGGACGGATTCCTGCCGCGGGATTCCGCGGAGAACATCATGTTCCGCCCCGAGTTCGGAGGCAAAGTGTATGCCGTGCACTTGAACATCCCGAGCACCGACATGACCGACGAGGAGCGCGTGCACGGCCGGTCCGGCATGTGGGTCCGGCAGGACATCGTCCAGGCGCTTGGCGTCGATCCGAGCAAGATCAAGACGATGGACCAACTGTACGATCTGGCCAAGCGGATCAAGGAAGGCGATTTCAAGGATAACAACGGCAAGCCGGTAACGGTGATCGGATCGCGGTTCTGGGGCGGCTCTGTCACGAGCACGCTGTACCGCAACTGGGATTTCGGCAACGGAACTCGCTTCGACGTCGATTCCGACGGCAAAGTGAAGCATCTGGCCCAGACCGACTATATTTTGAAACAGATCGAATTCGTACGCAAGCTGCTGGATGAAGGCCTGCTGGATAAGGAAGCCTTTACGATGGACAACGTGCGCGCGGAAGAGGCGATGGCCAACGGATCGTTCGCAATTACGACGTACGCGAACGTGATGCCCGACAGGTTTCTCAAGACCCGATACGTGCCGATGGACCAACTGTACAATTACAAGGGCGAAGATGCGGTATATGAGAAGTACAAGTCGGGTTACATGAGCTGGGAAATTCCGTCCACGACCAAAAATCCGGAGGATATCGTCAAATTCGCCGACTTCCTGGCATCCAAGGAAGGCAAGGCGCTGTGGAAATTCGGAATCGAAGGCAAGCACTACAACCTGCAGGACGGGAAAGTCATGCTGACCGAGGAATGGAAGAAGCAGCGGGCGGACAATCCCGACCAGATCAAGGATATCGTACCGACGTTCTGGGGCATATTGCTCGGATCTACGGATAACAACGATGTCAGGGATTTCGGCGAAGAATGGCAGAAGGAAGAAGATCCGGAAATGTTCGCATTGTCCAAGGAGCTGCAGATGAACGGCAACCCGACCTTCAAGTATTGGGACGGTTACTCCGCGCTGTCTTATCTGGCGGAGGTGCCGGATATTGAGGAACGGCTGAAGCCTGTGCTGGACAGCTACCCGGATATTGTCGTGAAAGCTTATTTCGCCAGCTCGATGGAGAAGGCGACCGATATCGTGAACGACTATCGGGCGCAATTGCAGAAGGCAGGCGTAGACAAGTTTACAGCCTATTTGCAGGAGCAATATGAGAAAGATCCGGAATCCGTCGCGTTTTACATCGATGCGCTCTATTAATAGCTGTTGGATTAGTAAATAAAGACATATAATGAGAGATGTAGGAATGGAGAGAAACGGACATGTTGATGCGCAATCGCCCTTACAACGCGCAATATGAAGGGGAATACAATTCGAAGACGGCCTTCCCGTTGGGCGGCCTGGGGGCAGGCATGTTCTGCCTGGAGGGCACGGGCGCGATGACGCATTTCTCCTTGCGCAATACGCCGGACCTGCTGAACGAGCCGATCGTCTTCTCCGCCGTCAGCATTCGGGACGACAGCGGAGTGACGGCGAGGGTGCTTGAGGGGCCGGTGCAGGACTGGAAAATATTCAACAGCCGGTCGACGGACTTCGGCGGCGCCGGCAACGGGCAGACGGGCAAGCACTATGGCCTGCCGCGATTCGCGGAGTGCGCCTTCACCGGACGATTCCCCTTCGGACGCGTCAGTCTGAAGGACGATGCGCTGCCGATTGAAGCCGTCGTGACCGGCTGGAGTCCGTTCGATCCCGCGGACATCGACGCTTCCAGCTTGCCCGTTGCCGGGCTGGAGATTACGCTGGTTAATCGGACGAACAGGCGGCTCGAATTGGTCTATTCCTTTCATGCCGCGAACTTTATGCATATAGAAGACGTGGAAGGCCAACGGGTAGCCGCCGGGATCGTCCCGGGCAGCTTCACGCTCGTGCAGGCGAAGGCGGAAGGGCGGCCCTGGGAACAGGGCGCCTTCTCCGCCGTCATCGACCACCCGGATGCCGTCGCCGATTGTGCCTGGTTTCGCGGCGGCTGGTTCGACTCGCCCACGATGCTGTGGAACACCATTGAGGCCGGAGGCGTGAAGGCGAAGCCGCCGCTCGCGGCGGACGACCGGCCGAGCCCGGGCGCCAGCCTGTACGTGCCGCTGACGCTGGAGCCCGGAGGCGAGCAGCAGGTCAGGGTGCAGCTCAGCTGGTACGTGCCCGAATCCAATGTTTCCACGGAGCAATTCGACCCGCAGACCAGGAAATTTGTAGACTGGCCGCATTATCACAAGCCGTGGTACGCCGGCAAATTCAGCAGTGTCGACGAAGTAGCGCAATATTGGAGCGCCCGCTACGACCGCCTTCGCGAGCGGAGCGCCCTGTTCAGCGAAACGTTCTTCGATATGACGATGCCGCCGGAGCTGACGGAAGCCGTCGCGGCCAATCTCAGCATCCTGAAGTCGCCTACGGTCCTTCGCCAAACCGATGGTCGGCTGTGGGGCTGGGAAGGCTGCTTCGATCTGGGCGGCTGCTGCCACGGCACTTGCTCGCATGTGTGGAATTACGCCCAGGCCATTCCCCATCTGTTCCCTTCGCTGGAACGGGGAATCCGGGAGACGGAATTGAATGAAAGCCAGGACGAACGCGGCCATCAGGCGATGCGCACTCCGCTGCCGATCCGTCCTGCGGATCATGAAAGCCGGGCAGCCAGCGACGGCCAGCTCGGCGGGTTGATGCGGGCGTATCGCGAATGGAGGATCGGCGGCGACACCGACTGGATGAAGCGGCAGTGGCCGAAGCTGGCGCTGAGCCTGCAATACGCGATGGACACCTGGGATCCGGATCGGCTGGGGATTCTGGTCGAGCCGCACCACAATACGTACGACATCGAATTTTGGGGCCCTGACGGCATGTGCACATCCATTTATCTGGGTGCTCTGAAGGCCGCTTCGCGCATGGCTGCGGCGGCAGGAGAGCACGCGGACAAGATCGCCGAATTCGAAGCCGTATACGCGCGTGGGCGCGATTACATGGAGAACGAGTTGTTCAACGGAGAGTATTTCGAACAACAGATCAAGTGGACCGGCTTGCGGGAAGCGGCGCCTGTCGAGAATGACCAGGCGTGGAATACGGATTATACCGCGGAAGCGGTCGAACTGCTGCGCCGGGAAGGGCCGAAATATCAATACGGCAAAGGCTGCCTGTCGGACGGCGTTATCGGAGCATGGTTGGCTCATATGTGCGGACTCGGCCATATTCTGGACCCGGATAAGGTGCGCAGCCACCTCATCAGCGTATACCGCTATAATTACCGCCGCGACCTGAGCGACCACGCCAACCCGCAGCGGCCGGGCTATGCGCTGGGGCAGGAAGGCGGGCTGCTGCTATGCACGTGGCCCAATGGCGGCAAGCTGTCGCTTCCGTTCATCTACAGCAATGAAGTGTGGACGGGGATCGAGTACCAGGTGGCGTCTCATCTCTTGACGATGGGCTGTGCCGACGAAGCGCTCGACATTGTGCGCACATGCCGGGACCGTTACGACGGCCGCATCCGCAATCCCTATGACGAGTATGAATGCGGCCATTGGTATGCGAGAGCTATGGCGTCATACGGGTTGATTCAGAGCTGGAGCGGCGTGCGCTACGACGCATGCGAGCGAAAGCTGTATGTCGAAGGGCATCCGGGCAAGCCGTTCCGCAGCTTCCTGTGCGTCGATGGAGGTTACGGCACGGTCGTATTCGACGGCAGCAAGGCAATCGTGGAAGTCAAGTCGGGATCCATTCCGATCGATTACGTTGTTATATTGTAAATTGCAGGAGGATAACCATGAATTCGAATTTCGGCTCAAGCAGAAAACCAGGCGTCAAGAAGATCGCGGATATGACAGGCTTCTCGCCCGCTACCGTGTCCCTTGTGCTGAACAACAAAGGCACCTTCTCGGAAGAGACGAAGCATGCCATTCGGCAAGCGTACACGGAGCTCAGCCACGACCTGGCTGTCAGCGAAGGCAAGCCGTTCGTCCGGCTGTTGATCGAAGAAACGGTCACCGTGCACAACGATTCGTATAACAGCGAAATTCTGCGTGCGATCGAAAGCGAGTGCCGGCTGCTTGGATTCGAGGTGATGCTGAATTTCGTGAGGCCCGGAGACGAGCCGCAGTCATGGTTGGACAATATCGCGGGGCTCATCCTGATCGGCGGCGGCTTGATCACCGACGAGATCATACAGGAATTGAGAGGATACGGCGTGCCAATGGTGCTCGTGGACAATTACACGCACAACGGCGAGGAATTGTCCGTCCACTCGGACCATTACGGCGCGGGTTACTTGGCGACGGAGTATTTGATACGCAAAGGCCATACCGATATCGGCTTCATCACCGGACCGGCGAAGTACAAGCCGCTGATCGACCGTTATGCAGGCTACTGCGCCGCGCTGATGGAGAACGGACTGCCGCTTTCGACGGATTATATTACGCCGAATTTCGATCGCAAGTACGTGAAGGGCTATTATGAAATGAAATATTTGCTCGATCTGCCTCATCGGCCGACCGCAGTGTTCGCGGTCAGCGACCGGTCGGCGTTCGGTGCGATGCAGGCTTTGCAGGACGCGGGCCTGGTTCCCGGGCGCGACATCGATCTGATCGGCTGCGACAACATTACCGGCGACCAGGAGATTGCGCGGCAGATTCCGACCGTGCACATCCCGCGCGCGGAGGTCGGTCAGATGGCCGCCCGCTTCCTGCAGGAAGCGATGAAGGGCAACGTGCTCGGCGGCAAGGTCATCATTCCAGGCTGGCTTGTGCTGCCGGAAACGCCGGACCCGGCGCAGGACGAGGCGGAAGGAGCGGGGATGACGGCAGAAGCGGGGAACAAGACTGCCATGACGCGTTCCTGATGAGCGATGCGGAGGGTTATCCATGGATGTCCGCCACTTATTGCCCTGTGTCAAGGTTGCTGCAGACAGCGTCCATCCCGTCCCGTGGGCCGTCAAGAGACAGGCCGCGGCTGGATATGAACTTCTGTATATAAAAGAGGGAGAACTGGCGGTGGCGGCAGAAGGCCGCTGCTATCGCGGATTGCCCGGGGATCTGTTTCTGTTCCGCCCGGGACAGCGCTATTCGCTTCGCTCCGTTTCCAAGCAGAATATTCGCAGGTTATCCCTTCAGTTCAGTCTGGACCCGGGCAGCCGTTCCGGCGAGGAGGGCCAGCCGACGCCCCTGGGATCGCTGCCGGTCCGAATCCAGCCGCGGGAGCCGGCTATTCTGGAGAGAATGCTGCTTGACATCATTCATGAATGCGACCAGCGGATGGTCTATTATGAGATGAAAGTCGTCGGCATGATGATCGATTTGCTGGTCTGTTTGATTCGGGAGCGTCACTGGCAGCAGTTTCCGCATGTTCGCACCAACCGGGAAGTGCTGCTGAAGGTTCAGCAATATTTATACGTTCGCGCGGACAGCCAAGTAACGCTTGACGAGCTGGCAGGCACATTCTGCTTCAGCAAGTTTTACCTGAATCGAATGTTTCGCAGCGCGTTCCAGGTCAGCCCGATGCAATACCATCAGCAGATTCGGCTGGAGAAGGCCAAGCAGGCGATTCAGATGACCGATCAGCCGTTGGCCCGGATCGCCCAACAATTCGGATACCCCAACGTGCACGCATTCAGCAGATCGTTCAAGAAGCAGCAAGGGGTTCCCCCTTCCCACTATCGGACAGGCAAAAAAGGAGAATCGGCAGAGGCAAAACATCGAGAAGGATTCTCCCATTCGGAATGAGGGGCAATCAGCGAGCGAGGAGAAGCGAGATGAGCGAATTCAACTTCAACGGATTGAATATGGGGCTGGGCAATCTCATGCGATTGTCGGATGCCAGGACGAGGTCGATCAGCCCCGAGAACTTCACCGGCGAGAAAGGCAAAGGCGGCATGGCTGTCGAGGGCACGGGCGCCTACGCCTCGCGTGAGCTGGGCATCGGCTGGAAGGTGTCGCCGTCGGTGGCCATCCCGTCCGGCCATACGTTCGTCCTGGGCGAAATACAAGGTCCGGGCGCGATTCAGCATATGTGGATGACCTGCCATGCCACCGGTTTGCGGACCCTGATCTTTCGAATATACTGGGACGATGAGGATCAGCCGTCCGTAGAGGTGCCGGTCGGAGATTTCTTCTGCAACGGCTGGGAGGAGAAGTGCAATGTGAATTCGATGCCTGTCGCCGTCAACCCGGCGGGAGGGCTGAACAGCTATTGGCAAATGCCGTTTCGCAAATCTGCCCGGGCGACGCTGGAGAACACGGGGCCGGAAGAGGCGGCCGTCTACTACCAGATCGATTACACCCTGACCGACGTGCCGGGGGACGCAGCCTATTTTCACGCCCAATGGCGGCGGAGTCATCCCGTGGCTTACAAAGACGTGCACACGATCGCGGACGGTATCCGCGGCAAGGGACATTATGTCGGCGCTTATCTGGCTTGGCAAGTGAACAACAACGGCTGGTGGGGCGAGGGCGAAATCAAGTTCTATATGGACGGAGACGGCGAATTCCCGACGATCTGCGGGACGGGAACCGAGGACTACTTCGGAGGCGCCTGGAACTGGGAGCAGCCGAAGGGGCAGTATGGCACCTACTCGACGCCGTTCCTCGGCATGCACCAGGCGATCAAACCGGACGGGCTGTACAACAGTCAGCCGCGGTTCGGCATGTACCGCTGGCATGTCATGGACCCGATCCGCTTCGAGCAGGACCTCCGGGTCACGATCCAGGATCTCGGCGCCCGCTCGAACGGCCGCTATTCGGCACAGCAGAGCGACATTGCCTCGACGGCGTTCTGGTATCAGGCGGAGCCGCACGCGCCGTTCCCTCCGCTGCCGGGCAACGACGAACGCGAAGTGGTCTGAAGTTAAAGTTCCATCATCCAAGGGAGAAAGGGCGGCTGGACAGCCGCTCTTTCCCATCGATCATTCAGAATGTACAAGTTTTACGCCTATTCATTTCTGAATGATCTTCGATAAAAACGACCTTTTCTGTCCCGGAGGGGACGACGAAGTCGTTTTTACTTATTTCGGAGAGACACGAACAGGAGGGCTACGATGGTTGCCCAAGCATACAACGCCGCTTATTCGAACGAACAAAGCGCGCTCGTCGCTTTTCCGCTCGGCGGAATCGGCACGGGCATGTTCACACTGGAAGGCGCCGGGGCGTTGTCCCGGTTCTCATTGCGGCATGCGCCGGATACGGGTCATGAACCTGCCGTTTTTTCCGCTGTCTGCGTGAAAACCGGAGAGGGGAACATCGCTCGCGTTTTGGAGGGCCAGGTGCCCGCGTGGAAAGTCATGGGGATCCGCTCGACGAACGCTCCGGGCTCCGGTGTCGGCTTGACGGGAAAAACCTACGGCTTGCCGCGGTTTGCGAACAGTTCTTTTCATGGCGAATTTCCATTCGCCAGGCTTGAACTGACGGACGAGAAGCTGCCGATTGACGTTGCGATTACGGCCTGGAGTCCGTTCATCCCGCTAAATGCCGACGATTCAAGCCTGCCGGTGGCTGGCCTGGAATTTACGTTTGCGAACAAAACCGACCAGCCTTTGGAATTGGTCTATTCCTTTCATGCGATGAATTTCATGGAGGTTGAAGGCGCGGGCGGTCCGTGCGTTCTCCGGACGGACAACGGCTTCGTGCTTCATCAGCCTGCAGCGGCCGGCCAACCGTGGGTGCAAGGCTCCTTCTCCGCCGCAACGGATCGCAGCGAGGCGAAGGTGGATTGCGCGTGGTTCAGAGGAAGCTGGTTCGATCCGGTTACGATGGTGTGGAAATCGGTCAAGGAAGGGCTGGCTCCCGATAAGCCTGCCATCGAGGAGGGCAGGGCAAGCCCGGGAGGCAGCATCTATGTGCCGCTCGAACTGGAAGCAGGCGGACGGCAGACGGTCAAGCTGATGCTCGCGTGGTACGTTCCGGAATCGAATTTGATAGCCGGAGATGCGGACGACCCGCTGGCAACGAACGAGACCCGCAACAGCAACGAACCGAATTCGTTCTACAAGCCGTGGTATGCGGGGAAGTTCGAGCACGTCTCTTCCGTCGCCGCGTATTGGATGGACCAGTATGAACGGCTGCGCAGCGAGAGCAGAAACTTCTACGAAGCTTTCCGGGATACGACGCTCCCGGACGAGGTGAAGGAGGCTGTCACGGCGAACCTGTCGATTTTGCGATCTCCGACCGTGCTCCGGCAAACCGATGGCAGGCTGTGGGCGTGGGAAGGCTGCGACGACACGCACGGAAGCTGCCATGGCACCTGCACGCACGTATGGAATTACGCGCAGGCCGTACCGCATCTGTTTCCCGAACTGGAGCGCGGCCTTCGATGGACGGAATTCAATGAAGGGCAGGACGGCGAGGGCCATCAAAACTTTCGCATTCCGCTGCCCATACAGCCGGCCACTCACTTTTATCATGCGGCAAGCGACGGTCAGCTCGGCGGCATCATGAAAGTTTACCGGGAATGGAGAATTGGCGGAGACACCGAGCTGCTGCGGACGTTATGGCCCAAAGTCAAGGCGAGTCTGAACTACTGCATGAAGACGTGGGACCCCGACGGGCTTGGCGTGCTGATGGAACCTCATCACAACACGTACGATATTGAATTCTGGGGACCGGACGGCATGTGTTCGTCCATCTATCTGGGCGCACTCAAAGCGGCTTCGCTTATGGCTGAGTCGCTTGGAGAGGACGCAGGGCATTACGAGGCAATCTACCGCAAAGGCAAACAGTACTTGGAGACCGAGCTTTTCAACGGCGAATATTTCGAACAGAAGGTCAGGTGGGAAGGGCTGAGAGCTCCGGCGCCGACGCACGCAGAGTCCAACCGGAATCTGGATTACTCGCCGGAGGCGATGGAGCTGCTCAGATCGGAAGGTCCCAAGTACCAGTACGGCAACGGATGTTTGTCCGACGGCATCATCGGCGCCTGGCTTGCGGAAATGTGCGGATTGGGCGACATTCTGGACCGGGCGAAGGTGAAGAGCCATCTGTTGAGCGTCTATCGATATAATCTGAAACGGGATTTATCCGAGCACGCCAATCCGCAGCGTCCCGGCTATGCGTTGGGGCGGGAAGGCGGCCTGCTGCTCTGCACATGGCCCAGGGGCGGGCAACTGTCATTGCCTTTCGTCTACAGCAATGAAGTGTGGACCGGGATCGAATATCAAGTCGCTTCACACCTCATGACAGTCGGATGCGTGGAAGAGGGACTGGAAATGGTGCGCATCTGCCGCGCCAGATACGACGGTACCGTGCGAAATCCGTTCAATGAATACGAATGCGGCCACTGGTATGCGCGGGCATTGGCCTCCTACGGGCTTGTGCAAGCTTGGAGCGGCATCCGGTACGATGCGGTCGAGCAGGTTCTGTATATCGCTCCCCGCCGCTCCGGGGATTACCGCAGTTTCCTGTGCACGAACGAAGGGTACGGCATCGCCGGCGTGAAGGACGGTCTGCCGTTCATGGAAGTCAGAGCGGGCCGGATTCCGGTTCAACAGATTCGACCGGACGGCAACTTGCCGTAAGGTCGTTATTCGCGATTGGCTATCGGCTTTCGCCCGGGTGAATGGTTCGAATTGCCGCAGCGGCGGCTTTTCAAAGATAGACATTCTCGGTAGAATGGAGGAAATGGGAGCTTGTGTAAGGGGGGGCGGTTGAACGTGAAACGAAATGGTCTTTTGATCCTGCTGATCATTGCGCTAATCGGCGCGTCTGTTCCTTCTGTCGTCATGGCTGCTGAATCCGATGAACCCGATATTTATGAATCCTATGCGGAACGGCTGAAGACGATGGGACTGCTTCAGGGAACGGACGGCGGGTTTGAATTGGATCGGGTGCCTACCCGGCTGGAGTCCGTGATCATGCTGATCCGGTTGCTCGGTCAAGAAGAAGCGGCGGCAGCGCAGCAGCCGGGCATGCATCCCTTCCGGGATGTCCCGGCTTGGGGCGACAAATACGTGTCTTATGCCTATCGGAATCAACTGGCGGCGGGGATAGCGGCGGACCGGTTCGGATCGGCGGACGGCGTTACGGCGGAACAGTATTTCACGTTCGTGCTTCGCGCGCTCGGGTACAGCGACGCCCAAGGAGATTTCACGTGGAATCAGTCTGTGGAAGCGGCTGTCGAAGCCGGAATACAGACGCATACGGATTATAGAAGCGCGGCCGGGCCGTTCCTGCGGGCCAACCTGGTGGATATCTCCTTCCATGCCTTGCAGGCGAAGTTGAAGGATCAGGGGATGACGCTGCTGGAGAAATTGAAGCGAGGCGGCGCGGCGGACAAGGGCGAGGACGCGGACGCGGGTACGGATAAAGGCGAAAAGGACGGCACTGCGGAAGACCGTTCGGTTGCCGTTCCTGTGAAGCTTGCGCCATCGAGCGATTCGTCAGCCTGGTCCCGCTATGCGATCGATCCCTCCACGATCAAGCAGTATTTCCCGGAGGCTTATTCGATCAGTCTCCACACTGGCAATATGCAAGTCGGGGATGTCGTACTGTCCGGCGAGGATCCATTGCGAGCGGCGGTGCTGTATGCGTTGTCGAACGATGGCCGCCTGCTATTGAGCGGAATGGGCCAATCGGACGGCATCTTTCTGTCGGGTAATCCGGCATTGTTGAACAGTGCTGCCGTCTGGGATCGCAATGGCCGGATGCTGTCCATTGTGAAGCCGGGCTCCCTCGTCGCAGAAGAGCTGGAAGTGAAGTTCGTTTCCGGCGACGACGATGCCGTTCGGCAAGTGCGAACGGAATGGGAGCAAGTCGCGGCAAGCGTTCAGGACGCCCGATACTTCCCGAACGATCGCTTTCACGTTGAAACTTATACGTCGACTGAGAGCGGAACGGATGGTTCACAATCCGAGCGCGAGGTGAAGGCGCTGTTCGTTGACCGGACTGCACTGCCGACAGAAGCCCAAGCCTTTACGAAGGCTTTATCCATGCTGTATTTTGGAGAACAGGGGCGGAAAGTCGTCTCCGAAGCAGATGGAATTCGCAATCAGTTGAAGGAACTGGCAACTCGATCCACGATCTACGAGATGTGGAATCTTGCCATGGCGAAGCCCTATCATGCCGATCGGGGATTGACCATGCTCTTCCAGGAGATTGCCCCAACTGTGCTGGATTTGCCGGGGCAGTCGGTCAGCCTGTCGCGGCAGCCGACGTTATCGATCGTCATGCTCCAGGATGACGAGGGGAGAACCTTGGCGTATACCTATTTTACGGAGAGCGATATCAAGCGGCTGAAGTCTCAGTAATTTCTCCTCGGCAACGGCATGGCATAGTGCGCATCCAAATCCACAACCCGCACAACCCCGGCTTGCCAAACCGGGGTTTCATCTTTTGTCCGAATGATTGCCTTGCCTATAGTTGAAGCGGGACCCGGCGGCAGCCGATTCGTCATACAGCAATTCAGAAGAATCCTTGGCGTATCGGGTATGCTATAATGTCCACAATACTCAAAGGCGTAAAACCGGAAAGGTGTATCCGATGACGCGGCATGCAGATGCAGATAAAAGCAACTGGAAGAAGAATATCATTCTCTTTATGAGCAGTCAGACAATTTCCCTGTTCGGCTCGATGTTAGTCCAATATGCGATTATGTGGTACATCACGCTGACTACACAATCCGGCCTTATGATGACGCTGTTTATCGTATGCGGGTTCATCCCTACGTTTCTGCTGTCGCCGTTTGCGGGGGTGTGGGCAGACCGCTTCAACCGGAAATATTTGATTATAATGGCGGATGCCATGATTGCGATCGTTACGCTTCTTCTCGCCATTATCTTTTTATCCGGTTACGACGCGCCATGGCTGCTGTTTGTCATCGCCGCCGTCCGCGCGCTCGGAGCAGGCATTCAAACGCCTGCGGTCGGAGCGATATTGCCGCAAATCGTGCCGGAGGACAAGCTCACGAAGGTCAACGGAATAAACGGTACGCTTCAGGCGCTTATGATGTTCGCTGCTCCTATTGTCAGCGCAACGCTGCTGACCATGGCAACGATCGAAGTTATTTTCTTTATCGACGTTGCCACGGCGGCGGTCGCGATCTTGACGTTATTGTTGTTGCTGAAAATACCGCCGCATCAGAAGGCGGCGGATCAGCAAACGACAAGCTATTTGGAGGACTTCAGGCAGGGGCTGTCTTACATCGGGAACCATCAGTTTTTGAAGCCTTTCTTTATCTTTTTCGCCTTTTTCTTCGTGTTGATGGCGCCTGCCGCCTTCCTGACGCCGCTGCAGGTTGCACGCAGCTTCGGAGACGATTATTGGCTATTGACGGCGATCGAGATCGCCTTCTCGGTCGGCATGATGGCTGGCGGCGCCATCATCGCATCATGGGGAGGCTTTCGCAACCGGGTATATACGATGACTTTCGCCAACCTGATCATGGGCATATGCACGTTGCTGCTCGGCATTGTTCCGATATTCTGGATCTACTTGATCGTGATGGCCGCATTCGGGGTTGCCATGCCCATGGCCAATACGCCGACGACCGTTCTGCTTCAGGAGAAAGTGGACCCCAATTATATGGGCCGCATCTTCGGCGTATTCGGAATGATCTCGACCTCGATGATGCCCATAGGCATGCTGATATTCGGCCCGCTGTCGGATGTGATTAAAATTGAGTGGCTGCTTGTGGGAACCGGATTGTTAATCGTGATTCTGGCCCTGTTCTTCGTTGGCAACAAACGATTAGTCGAAGCCGGCCAGCCCTGACCCAACCTGCTCACCGATCAAAACCGAAACGTCTCGTCCGTGATCGGGGCGACCTTCGCCACCGCGTAAGTCGATCCCTTCTGGGAGAAAAAGTCGTACGTCGACCCCTCGTTGCGAATGCCGTTCATGACGATCGGGTTGACTTCCTCGTCCGGGAACATCGCGTCGAAGCCGAGGTTCATGAGCGCCTTGTTCGCATTGTACCGGACATAGCACTTCACATCGGGGCCGAGCCCGGTCTCCGCATACAGGTCATTCGTATAGTTGACTTCGTTATGATACAAGTCGAGCAGAAATTCGTAGCCCCAGACCGTGAGCTGCTCCCGCTGCTCGGCCGTGAACTGCTTGAAGCGCTGCTGGGCGAAATAGCCGATGGCCACGCCGTGGATCGATTCGTCCCGCAGAATGAGCGAGATGACTTCCGCGCTGTTGCGCAGGATGCCTTGTCCGCCCAGATAGAGCGGGTAGAAGAAGCCGGAGTAGAACAGGAACGATTCAAGCATGACCGATGCGAACATCGCTTTCCACAAGGCAACCTCGTCGCCTTCTTCCATCCCCAGATACACGTCGCTGATTCTGTTCGCCTTGTACTGCAAATACTCGTTGCGCTTGACCCAGTCGAAGACGTTGTCGGTTTCGGAGTTCGTGCACAGGGTCGTGAAGATGTACGAATACGACTTGGCATGAATGGCTTCGAAGGAAGCAAACACCGCATACAGCGCTTTTTCCTGCAAATTCGGCTCGTAACGGGCAATCTCGTTCATTCCGATGTTTGTCTGGATCGTATCGAGCAGCGTCAGGCCGCCGAGCACTTTGCGATACGTATCCTGATGCGCGAAATCCTGCCACTGCTTGATGTCTTTGCTGACGGCGATCTCTTCCGGAAACCAGATCTGCTTCCACTGCTGGTCCCAGAGCACCTTCGTCAGCTCATGCTGATTCCGGTTCCAGTTGACGGCTTCGAAAGTTGTCATACCGAGCATGAAACACACTCCTCAATCGTCTGCAGACGCTGACGCACGTAATAGACCGTCTTGATTCCCTTCATCCAAGCGTAAATATACAGTCGAGCAAGCTGTTCGGTCGTCCATTGATCGGTGACGTACAGCGTCATCGAAATCCCCTGGTCGATGTGCCGCTGGGCCGCCGCGTACAGATCGACCATGCGGTACTGGTCAATTTCGTAAGCTTCCGGGTACAAGCCCGCGTTGTCGTTGTTCAGGAACGGCATCGGGTAGATGGTCCGGCTGTCCGCGTAATCGCGAATTTCCACTCGCTCCGTACACGGAGCGATCGAGGCCGTGCTGTTGCGGATGTAGGAGATGCTTCCGGTCGGCGCGATCGCCAGCCGATAGGCATTGAACAGTCCGTGCTTCATGACTTGTTCCTTCAAGGAAGTCCACATCTCCCGCGTGATGAGAGGGACGTTCCCGAGTGCCGCCTTTGCCTGATCGGACCATTCCGCATCGGGTTTGTTCACATACTTTTCGAAATAAGAGCCATCCGCATAATCGCTCTGCTCGTATCCGTAGAACGTTTCCCCTCTCTCCTTGGCAATCTGCATGGACGCCGTCAGCGAGTAATAGTTGAGCGCCTCCATGAAGGCGTCGATAAACGCAATCGAATCCGGCGAACCGTACAGGATGCCTTGAGAAACAAGGTGGCCGTGCAGATTCATCGCGCCGAGCCCGACGGAATGCATGCAGCGGTTCGCTTTGGCGACGGATGGCACGTTCTTGATATTCGTCATGAGCGACACGTTCGTCAAAAGCCGCATCGACGTATCGACCAGCTCGTCGAACCGTTCCGCCTTCGTCGCTTTATGGATATCGATGGAGCCCAGGTTGCAGCTCACGTCGAGGCCGTATTCGTTCCCGGTATCATGATCGTGGATGACGCTCGTCTCCTGCACCTGCAAAATTTCCGTGCACAAGTTGGACATCTTCACCCGTCCCAGGTTGCGCAGCGGGTGCCCGGCGTTGACGTGATCGTCGAACACCTCGAACGGGTAGCCCGATTCGAACTGGGCTTTCTTCACTTCCGTATACAATTTGCGCGCATTGATTCGCTTGAGCTTGCGGATGTTCGGATTATCCAGCAATTCGTAGTACATGTCGCTGATGCTGATCTCCGACATGCGCTTGCCGAATTCCTTGTAGATGTCGTACGGGCTGAACAGCACCATGTCCTTGTCTTTCTTCATCAGCTCGAAGAAGATATGCGGCACGATAATGCCCGTGGACAGCGTCGCGAGCCGGATCTTGTCATCGGCGTTCGGCTTCTTGGCGGAGATGAAGTTCTCGATGTCGCCATGGAAGATGTTCAGGTAGATGACGCCGGAGCCGTTGCGCTGCCCCAACTGGTTCGAGTAAGAGAACGAGTTCTCGAGCAGCTTCGCGACGGGCATGACGCCGCTCGCGCGATTGAGAATTCCCTTGATCGGATCGCCGAGCGGCCGCAGATCGGTCGCATTCACGCCGACGCCGCCGCCGAGCCGGGACAGCTCCAGGCAGTACCCGATATTCTCGGCGATGCTGTTCATCGAATCGTCCATCGTCAGCTTGAAGCAACTGACCAGCTCGCCGCGGGCTTGCTTGCCGCTGTTCAGCGCGGTCGGCGTCGCGGGCTGGTACGCCGACATGATCGCTTCCACCGCGCGCTCCGCCAGTTGCTCGTCTCCTTGCGCCAAGTACAAAGCGGTAATGACGATGCGGTCCTCGTATTTCTCCAGAATTTCCTGGCCGTCCCTGCTCTTCATCGCATAGCTCTCGTAAAACTTGCTTGCGCTCATGAATGACGGGAAGCGGAATTTATACGCATATGCTTTCTCGTAGAGCCGCTCGATAAACGACATCTCGTAGGACTTCAGGAAGTCGGGCTCGTAGTAACCTTCGTCAACGAGGTAGCGCACCTTCTCTTCCGTATCGATGAAGTAGCGCAGCTTCGCATTGACATGCTCCAGGAAATATCTGCGCGTCGCTTCTTTATCCTTGGCGAGGTCCAACTTCCCCGTTCGGCTGTACTGATTGAGCACCTCATTATTTAGTTTCAGATAAGATTTCATAGGGCGACCAGCTCCTTACGGAAAATTTGCTCATAATAGCGGCGGATGGCTTCATAATCTTCCGCGAAGCCGCGCAGGTCGATCTTCCGCACGAGCGGAATTTGCCATTGCCGCGCGATGGCGTCGCCGGCTCCGCCGAATACGCGATGACCGAAATTGCTGTTGCCGCTCACGACGACGCCCCGGCAATGCCCGGCGTTGCGCTCCAGGAACAGTCGCACCTTCTGCGGCACTTCTCCCAAGCCGTCCGTGTACGTAAACAGCAAATAGGGCTCCGTCATCGTGCGGTTCTCATCGATCTCGACAGCGGGCAACTGAAGCCGCGAGACGATGTAGCGGACGTTTCCCGTACGGCTCGCATAGGCGATCATGCGGTCCACTGCTCCAACTGCTTCATCATGTCGTTCGGATCGAGCAGCAACGCGCCGTCCGCTTCCAGCACGGGCACGCTCATGACGCCGGCGCGAGCCAGCTTCGCGCGGGCCTCCTCATCATGATCGATGTTGACGATCTCAACCGGAAGGCCCGTCCGGGCGATTTCGGATTTGATCCACATGCATTTGGGACAGACCGTTCTCGTGTACAGTTTCATTTCGCGCTCTCCTCCGGCTTTTGCATGATCAAATAAAAAACACCCTCGTCTCCGAGGGTGCAGCAAAACGACAAGCCTAAATTCACTCTTGAGACAAGAGATGGAATCTCCGCGTTATCGTTCCATCTCCCAGCCCCCGGAGAAATGCAAACATCGTTCTCCCTCAGGCAGGTCTCCTGGCTTCGCTTCCTTCTTCCGTTCCCTTCCCATGCCGCAGCACAGTGGATTTGAACGTTCGTCAGCGTTACAGTTGCGGGGACAGCGCTAGATTCGCACTAGCTTCCCTATTAGACTGCCGTGGCAGTACCTGGTGAGAACACTATTCGATTGGAATGAACTCATTCTAGCACATCGAATCAGCAATTCCAATATGCAGTATGGATTTGCTGAAAAATCGTCCTTTATGCCCAATATATTGATCCTGTCAATAGTATGTATATTAATGGTATGTTCACTGGCAGAGCAATTAAGCTGCGTACGCAACTCGCTTGCTTGCGTGACGTATTAAGGAGGAAAGAAGCTGACGGAGGAGATGCAATTGCGGTTGGTTCTGGAAGGTGTCGTGAAGACGTTCGACCACAAGCGCGTGCTGCAAGGCGCTTCATTCCCGTTCGAGCAAGGCAAAATTTACGGATTGCTCGGACGCAACGGGGCGGGCAAGACCACGCTGTTCAATTGCCTTAGCCGGGAGCTCCCGATGGATGCCGGAGAGGTCTGGCTGGAAGACGAGAGCGGAAAGGCGGCATTGAAGGATGCGGATGTCGGCTACGTCTTCTCGCTGCCGATTTTGCCGGAATTTCTGACGGGCTATGAGTTCGTGCGGTTTTTCCTGGAGGCGAACCCCGGGAAGATGCAGGCCGGTATCGAGATAGACGAATGGTTCGACCGGATGCGGATAAGCGCAGAGGACCGGCATCGGTTGGTCAAAGGGTATTCCCACGGGATGAAGAATAAGCTGCAAATGCTGTTATACCTGATTGCCAAACCGCCGGTCATCCTGCTGGACGAGCCGCTCACCTCCTTCGACGTGATCGTGGCGCTGGAGATGAAGCAGATGCTGCGCGAGATGAAGAAGGATCATATTCTGATCTTCTCTACGCATATTTTGCAGTTGGCGACCGATCTGTGCGACGAACTGGTCATTCTGAACCAGGGACAGTTGTCGGCCGTTCCCTCCGAGCTGCTGCACAGCCCGGACTTCGAACAATCGGTTATCGCCTTGCTGAAGGATGAACCTGCTCATGGTTAGCGGCTATCGGCTGGTGATGGCCATCATGGTGTCGTCCTTCCTCAATCGGCTGATTTACTATTTGCAACGCCTGCCGTTGGTCGGCCGTTCGATTCCCGAGACGTTGTATTCCGCTGTCGGCTGGAAGAGGGGCTTGTCCACGGCGGTCATGGTGCTCAGTGTGACGGGGACCGCGGCGCTTCATCTCGGTTATGTCGGCTTGCTGATCTACTGGCCGGCGACGAGAGCCGACGAGCCGCTCCAGGCGTTCATGACGATGCTGGCGGCGCTGAGCTTCCTGGCCGCCCCTGTATGGAATGCGAGGGTGCTGGAAACGAAGCGAAGCAAATTCGTGGCGGTCAAGCTGATGCGAGTCCCGCCGGAAGTCTACGTGAGAGGAATGTTGGCACATCGATATACGGTGTTTCTCCTGGCCTCCCTGCTGGCGCTAATGATATTCGTGCCGCTGGCGGGAGGCACGCTGCTGGCAGGCGCGCTCGCCGCGCTGGCCATGACGGGCTGGAGAGTATTCGCCGAATATATGCATCTGCTGCTGTTCCGGCGTACCGGCATCATCCTCGTGAAGAAGAACGCCGTCGTCTGGTTCAGCTTGCTTGCCGGCGCCGCGCTGGCGTATGGGCCGCTGCTGCTGAACGGGCCGATCCCGGGCGGCAAGCTGCTGCTGTCGTTGCCATTCGAGATGCTTGCAGCGGTGCTGGGCTTGCTTGCCGCCGTTCGACTGGCCCGATATCCGCATTATGCCGAAGCTGTGGATGCCGCGGTGAAACGGGACGATCCGCTGCTGAATCTCGGCCAGCTCATGACGGATGCGAGAAAATCCGATGTCGCGGTGAAGAGTGACGATTTCAAAGACGTGAATACGGCCGCGGAGCCTGTCGCTGCAAGCAGCTTCACCCGCAAGCAAGGCTATGCTCGCCTGAATGCGCTGTTCTTCCAGCGGCACCGCCGGCTTGTCCGCAAGCCGCTGCTGAACCGACTGGCTGCCATCGCCGGCGCTGGCGTGCTGGCTTGTGCGGGATTGGCGACCGCGGGAGCTCCGGCCGGCTGGTCGCTGCACACGCTGCTGCCGTACTTGCCGTTCGCCATGTATTTACTGTCGAACGGAGAGCGGCTTTGCCGGGTGTTGTTCTATAACTGCGACATGCCGCTCATGCGTTACGGCTTCTACCGGGAGGCGGCAGGCAAACACTTTATCCTGCGCTTGTGGCGGCTTGGCGGCATGAATATGTTGATTGGCGCAGCGCTCGGAGCGATGCTGACGCTCGCGGCTGCCGTCGCCGGTTGGCCGCTCGATGTCAGCCAACTGCTGCCGTTGTGGGTGACGGTTCTGGCGCTCGCCTGGTTGTTCTCCGCCCATCATCTGCTGCTTTATTATTTGCTTCAGCCGTATTCGGCGGAGATGAACGCGAAGAACCCGATATTCCACGTGCTCAACATGGGCCTTTCCATGGCGTGCTGGCTTACGTTCGTTTTGCGCCCTCATCCGACAGCGATCGCAGTCGGGGCGCTTGTTCTGTGCGTCTTGTATATGCTCGCCTCGGTAACGCTTGTCAGGCGCTACGGTCCGGGAACGTTCAAGGTCAAGTAGCCGCCAATTGGGACAAATTAATACGATGAAAGGGGATACGGCGGGGATGCGAAGAGCGGTCGTGGCCGGGGCCACCGGGCTGGTGGGGCAAGCGCTCGTTGACTTGCTGCTTGGCGATGAGAGGTATGAAGAGGTAACCGTGCTTGTGCGTCGGCCCAGTGGGTACGCGGGTCCCAAGCTTCGCGAGCGGATCATCGATTTCAATTCGTTGGCGCAATCGGGTCTTGCGCTTGCAGGCACGGATGTATTCTGTACGCTGGGCACGACGATCAAGCAAGCCGGCACGCAGGAAGCGTTTCGGCAAGTAGACTATGAATATCCTCTGTCTTTGGGCAGGCTGGCAAAGGATCAAGAGGCGGCGCAATTTCTCATCGTGACCTCGATTGGCGCGAATTCCCGTTCCCGAAATTTCTATCTGCGTGTCAAAGGCGAAGTCGAACGAGATTTGCGAGGTTTGGAGCTCGCCTGCCTGCATGTTTTCCGGCCTTCCCTGTTGCTCGGCAGACGCGAGGAATTTCGCTTGGGCGAACGTGCTATAGGCGCTCTGTTGCCGTTGTTTTCCGGAATCATGGGCCGATATCGTCCCGTTCAGGCGCAAGCTGTGGCCAAGGCGATGCTCGTTGCCGCGCTAAGCGGCCGGACGGGCGTGCATCTTCACGGCTCCGCGCAGATCATCCGCGCCGCGCGCGAAGCATGAGGCATGTGGTGAGGGATGCGGCGGTCCGTGGTCTTGATTCCTGCCGCATTATTTGATAAGATAATTCGACAATAGCAATGCGATGAAGAGACGAGTAAGTAAATGAATTCTTTCGCAGAGAGCCCCGGCAGCTGAGAAGGGGTAAAGAAGCATTTGCCGAAAAAAGACTCTGAGCAGCGCGTCGGAACCTGTGAGCGGAATGCAGGGGATGGCGCGACAGGAGCTCCTGTTACAGAGCTAGGGTATATGCGCGGCGATGCTGTGCCGTACCCGAAGAGGCGGCTATGGCGACATAACCGCGAACGCAGGGTGGTATCGCGAGCATAATCTCGTCCCTAAGACTGTTGGGCAGTCTTGGAGATGGGATTTTATTTTAGTTCAAGGGATGACGAAGTCGGTTGTTCTTGTGTCGCGGAAGATGCGCGGATTCCATATCATAACTAGTAGAACGATCTTTAAGTAACGTTACTCAAACTCTGCAACCGGATTTTGCCGGGTTAGGGATCACGTTCGCAGTGACTGAGGTGCTGCACCCGGGTTTTGCCGGGTTAGGGACCACGTTCGCAGTGACTGAGGTGCTGTAACCGGGCTTTGTCGGGTTAGAGACAACGTGCGCAGTGACTGAGTTGTTGCAACCGGATTTTGCCGGGTTAGGGACCACGTTCGTAGTGACTGAGGTGCTGCACCCGGGTTTTGTCGGGTTAGGGATCACGTTCGCAGTGACTGAGTTGTTGCAACCGGGTTCTGTTAAAATGACCGATAAATAATAACGATATTTCAGCAGCATTCTACTAGCATACAGTGTCGGCTATAACTTACCCAGGAGGGATAGATCTTATGTCGCAATTATTAAAGGTCGGTATCGTCGGCGGCACGGGCATGGTCGGCCAGCGCTTCGTTCAGTTACTGGACGGACACCCTTGGTTCCAAATCACGGCCATCGCAGCGAGTGCGAACTCGGCAGGCAAGACGTACGAACAATCCGTGCAAGGCAGATGGAAGCTCGATACGCCGATTCCGGCCAGCGTCAAGTCCATCGTCGTACAGGATGCCGCGAATGTGGAAGAAGTTGCGGCCGGCGTCGATTTCGTATTTTGCGCGGTCGATATGAAGAAGGACGAAATCAAGGCGCTTGAGGAAGCGTACGCCAAGACGGGGACGCCGGTCGTGTCGAATAATTCGGCGCACCGCTGGACGCCTGATGTGCCGATGGTCATTCCGGAGATCAACCCGGACCATCTGGACGTGATCGCAGCTCAACGTCGGCGTCTGGGCACCGAAACCGGGTTCATCGCCGTGAAGCCGAACTGCTCGATCCAAAGCTATGTTCCGATGCTGCATGCGCTGCAAGCGTTCAAGCCGAAGACGGTCGTCGCTTCGACGTATCAGGCCATCTCGGGCGCAGGCAAGAACTTCACCGATTGGCCGGAAATGCTCGATAACGTCATCCCGTACATCGGCGGGGAAGAAGAGAAGAGCGAGCAGGAGCCGCTGCGCATCTGGGGCAGCGTCGAGAACGGCGAGATTGTGAAGGCCAGCGCACCTCACATTACGACGCAGTGCATCCGCGTGCCGGTGACGGACGGTCACCTGGCAACCGTATTCGTCTCGTTCGAGAACAAGCCGTCGAAGGAAGAGATTCTCGCGAGCTGGCGGAATTACCGCGGACGCCCGCAGGAACTGGACCTGCCCAACGCGCCGAAGCAGTTTATTACGTATTTCGAAGAAGAGAACCGGCCGCAGACGAAGCTGGACCGCGACTTGGAAGGCGGCATGGGCGTATCCGCCGGCAGGCTGCGCGAGGATTCCTTGTACGACTTCAAGTTCGTCGGCCTCTCGCACAACACGCTGCGCGGCGCGGCAGGCGGCGCCGTGCTGATCGCCGAGCTGCTGAAGGCGGAAGGATATATTACGGCAAAGCAAGGTTAATCTACAGTTATCGATGAGGTCAAGCGAACGCGTACTCTCCAACAGGAGCAGTGCGCGTTTTTTACTGCCATGATTTTGTTGGGTGGGGTTAGGAGCCCGTGTGGAGCGGAGTTACCCGGTCTGGTGAGGTAACTCGGCGCTCATAGCGGATGTGGGACGGAATTGCTCGATTTTGTCGGGTAACTGGGCGCTCGGAGTGGATGTGAGGCGGAATTGCACGATTTCGTCGGGTAACTCGGCGCTCGGAGCGGGTGCGAGGCGGAATTGCTCGATTTTGTCGGGTAACTCGGCGCTCGGAGCAGGTGTGAGGCGGAATTGCTCGATTTTGTCTGGTAACTCGGCGCTCGGAGTGAGTGTGGGGCGGAATTGCTCGATTTTGTCGGGTAACTTGGCGCTCGAAGTGGGTGTGGGACGGAATTGCTCGATTTTGTCGGGTAACTCGGCGCACGGAGCAGGTGTGGGACGGAATTGCTCGATTTTGTCGGGTAACTCGGCGCTCGGAGTGGGTGTGGGACGGAATTGCTCGATTTTGTCGGGTAACTCGGCGCTCGAAGTGGGTGTGGGGCGGAATTGCTCGATTTTGTCGGGTAACTCTGCGCTCGGAGCGGGTGTGAGGTGGAATTGCTCGATTTTGTCGGGTAACTCGGCGCTCATAGCGGGTGTGAGGTGGAATTGCTCGATTTTGTCGGGTAACTCGACGCTCGGAGTGGGTGTGGGACGGAATTGCTCGATTTTATCGGGTAACTCGGCGCTCGGAGTGGGTATGGGGCGGAATTGCTCGATTTTGTCGGGTAACTCGGCGCTCGAAGTGGGTGTGGGACGGAATTGCTCGATTTTGTCGGGTAACTCGGCGCTCGGAGCAGGCGTGAGGCGGAATTGCCCAACATCGTCGGGTAACTCAGCGCTCGGAGCAGGTGTGAGGCGGAATTGCTCGATTTTGTCGGGTAACTCGGCGCTCGGAGCAGGTATGGGGCGGAATTACCAACATCGTCTGGGAGCTCGGCTGCACCAAAGAAAATGCCGGAATATTCACGGATCGGGGGTTGTCGGCGCATTTGTCGGCTTGTGCGTTCAGGATTTATCGGGGGAGCGCATGCCGACGGATTTCCTGTATTTCAAGTGCTGCACAAGTTCCAAAATTATGGACCCCGATCAAAAATAATGCGGTATACGCCCTTTGATCCCGAATGATAAGGTTGTAGCAGAGACGACAGAACGCAATAGACAGATGACACCCTGCTTGTTTCCCAGTCCATTCGAGTGCGAAGGAGGGAGATCGTAGATGGTTTTGACCGGAGCTTGACCGGAGCTTGACCGGAAAGCGAGGCTCGACAATTGCGGAGCAGAGAGCGAGGTTCGACAATCGCGATACGACAAACGCAGAGCAGCAAGGCATGAAATTGAATCGTTAAAGACGGGAGATGTTGGCGAATGATCAAATTGCGCAGATTCAAAGCATTCTATGTCATCATGATGACAATCGCTTTATTTGCAAGCGTTATCATTCCGGCGTCGGCCGACACGACTTCAGATTACAGCGAGGATGCCTCCTATGTTGACGCCAGCCATGCACGAATCACTTTCGAATCTTATGTGTCGTCCACTTACGTCTACCTGCATTACAAGGTGAACAACGGAAGCGACCTGAACTACCTGATGAGCCAGAACGGCAATACGTGGACCTACGATATAGGCGGGCTCAATGCCAATGATGTGGTCAGCTACTGGTTCACGTATCAGACCGGCTCAACGCAGCAGGATACGACGCATTGGGGACACAGCTACACGCATACGTCGTCCCAGACCGGCACGGTCGCGACACCGACGTTCAGCCCGGCGGGAGGCGCATACGGCAGCGCGCAGACTGTAACGATTTCCAGCACCACAAGCGGCGCGGCGATCTACTACACGACGGACGGCACGACGCCGACGAGCGGATCAAGCCTGTACAGCTCGCCGATCACGGTATCGAGCAGCACGACACTGAAGGCGATCGCCGTGAAATCGGGACTGACGACCTCCAGCGCGGCAACCGCCGCCTATACGATTGGCGCCGTATCCGATTACAGCCAGTCAGCCGCTTATGTGGATGCCAGCCATGCGAACATTACCTTCGTATCGAATGTTTCTTCTACTTATGTGTACCTGCATTACAAGGTGAACAACGGAAGCGACCTGAACTACCTGATGAGCCAGAGCGGCAACATATGGACGTACGATATCGGCAGTCTCAATGCTAACGACGTCGTCAGCTACTGGTTTACGTACCAGATCGGCTCATCGCAGCAGGATACGGCCCAGTGGGGATTCAGCTATACGCATACGTCCCAGCCCGGCACGGTATCGACGCCGACATTCAGCCCGGCAGGCGGAACGTACAGCAGCGCGCAGACTGTAACGATTTCCAGCGCGACAAGCGGCGCGGCGATCTACTACACGACGGACGGCACGACGCCGACGAGCGGATCAAGCCTGTACAGCTCGCCGATCACGGTATCGAGCAGCACGACACTGAAGGCAATCGCCGTAAAATCGGGGATGACGACCTCCAGTGCGGCAACCGCTGCTTACACGATCAACACTTTGCAACAGGCTGCGACGCCGACATTCAGCCCGGCAGGCGGAACGTACAGCAGCGCGCAGACTGTAACGATTTCCAGCGCGACAAGCGGTGCGGCGATCTACTACACGACGGACGGCACGACGCCGACGAGCGGATCAAGCCTGTACAGCTCGCCGATCGCGGTATCGAGCAGCCAGACGCTGAAGGCAATCGCCGTCAAGTCCGGACTGGCCGATTCCACGATCGCAACCGCCTATTACACGATCGGAGCCTCAAGCGGGCTGGCCAAATTTGAGCCGGCGGACGGCAAGACCCTGATTGCGATCGGTCAGGCCAAGGGCGAGATGGATGCGTATCAAGCACTGTCCGATATTCCCGACCCGGCCGGCTATATGATTTATACGTCTACCCTGGATGCGGGCGGAATGACCGGACCGGTAGACAAGGGCGCCGGCGTTAACGACTTCTCCTACTGGGCTGCCAACAAGACGGACTCCGTCGCGCAGCTCGGGATCGATATGGTGGATTACGCGGGCAACCCGCCGGGACAGCAGGAAGTCGACAAGGTAGCGGCCGGCCAGCGCGATGCCAACCTGATCACGATCGCCACGGCGGTCAAGAATGCGGGCAAGCCTGTATTCGTCCGCATCGGATACGAAGCGGACAGCCCATGGAACCATTACGAGGCGGCCAGCTATATCGAAGCGTACCGGCATGTGCACGATATATTCAGGCAGGAGGGCGCAAGCAATGCGGCATTCGTGTGGAGCTTGGTCGGCTTCGCGAATTCCGGCGGTCCGGCGCCCTATTACTCCCCGATACCGATCGAATCCTGGTATCCCGGCGACGACTATGTAGACTGGGTATCGATCAGTTGGTTCGGATGGGCGACCTCGGCGGAGGAATCCGCGGCTGCGCAGAGCAGGCAGGATGCGGTCTCGTTCGCGAGCAATCACGACAAGCCGCTGATGATCGCGGAAGCTGCGCCCAGAACGTACAACAACATGCTGCTTACGAATTCTTCGACATGGGATAACTTCTTCCAGCCCATCTTCGATTTCATCGCGGCGAACAATGTCAAGATGTTCTGCTACATCAACCAGGACTGGAGCGCGCAGCCGATCTTCTCGGATCCGATGTGGGGCGATTCCCGCATCCAGCAAGCTGGCGCGAGCTACATCTATGGCAAGTGGAAGACGGAAATTACGAAATCGAGATACTTGAACGCTTCATCGGGTCTATACGGCGCTATCGGCTTCAATCCGAGCGATCCTGCGCAGCCGGCGGTGCCGAGGCCGATCTACGACCTTCCCGGCAGAGTGGAAGCCGAGAACTGGAATGAGGCGCAGAACGCTTACAATACTCCGCTTGCAGGACCGTCCAGCACCGATCCGAACAACATGGCGCTCTGCTGGCTCTCTTCGGCAAGCACGATGAGTTATCGCACGAACGCAACGTCGGCAGGCAGTTATACATTTGCTTTGCGGATTGCCAACGGCTCGGGGACGCCGACTACGGCGACGATCAAGGTCGATGGCAGTACGGTGGCGACGGTCACGATTCCGACCACGGCGGATTGGGACACGTACACGACGGCTGTCAGCAGTCCGGCAAGTTTATCGGCAGGTACGCATACCGTTACGATTGTGCCGGGCGGCACCTTCAACTTCGATTGGTTTGAAGCCAATCCTTAACCGACAGGCTGTTCGCCATCTCCCTGCGGCGGCGGCGAACAGCCAGCCAAGCACCGAATAACGACTCATGGAATGACGGTCCAAGTCATTGCATCGGATACGAATACTGACGGAGGATCTGTCATGATGCACTCAAGCAGCGAGCTGTTCAGAAAATTCAAGCGGCAGCGCAATCTCCAACTGATGGTCATACCCGGGGTCGTCTGGATGTTCATATTTTGCTACATTCCGATCTTCTGGCTGATCATTGCCTTCAAAGAATACGATATCACCAGGCCCATGCTGGCAGCGCCCTGGGTTGGCCTGGATCAATTCAGGGAGATGTTCGCCGACAGCCGCTTCTATCAGGTTATGGTCAATACGGTCGGCATCAGCTTCTATAAGTTGATCGTCGCTTTCCCGATCCCTATCGTATTTGCTTTGTTTCTCAACGAGATCGTCGGCGCAAGGTTCAAAAGGTGGGTTCAAACGATCACCTATATGCCGCATTTCATATCATGGGCCATCTTCGGCGGCATCCTGCTTAACTGGCTGACGGACACGGGGTTCGTGAACAATCTGTTGATCGCGCTTCATCTGCAGAGCGAGCCTGTATTCTACAACTCCATTCCCGAATATTTCTGGTCGATTGCCGTCATATCCGACGTGTGGAAGGAGCTCGGCTGGAATGCCATCATTTACATCGCGGCGATCTCCACCGTCGATCAGGATATTTATGATGCGGCCGATATCGACGGAGCCGGCAGGTACAGGAAGATGTGGTACGTGACCGTCCAGAACATCCGCCCGACGATCGCGATCCTGTTCATCCTGGCGGTAAGCAATGTGTTGAGCGGCAGCTTCGATCAAATTTTTGTCCTGCGCAACAACCTGAATTTGCCGGCCAGCGAGACGCTGGATATCTTCGTCTACAACATGGGGATAGCCAATGGGAGGTTCTCTTATTCGACGGCGGTTCTGCTGTTCAGGTCCGTCATATCGCTTGCATTGCTGCTGCTGGCGAACTTCGTGTCCCGGAAGCTGACCGATGAGTCGTTATTCTGACCGACTGACCGTCCGCGAGCGAGCTTGCCTACACGACAAGACGAGGAGCAATGGGAATGGATTCTCAAAAAACAAGCCATCGTTCACGCATCGACATGTTTCATCTGATCAACACGACTGTGATGATCCTGATCTGTCTGTCCACGATCTATCCGATCTGGTACATCCTGATCAATTCGGTGACCGGCACGGACGAATCGATCCGCGAGTCCATCGACCTGTGGCCGCGGACGTTCTCGCTGGACAGCTATAGAGTCGTCTTCCAGAACAGCGGATTGCTGAACGCGTTCGCCATCAGCGTGGAGAAGACCGTGCTGGCGACGGCGCTGCACGTCTTCTTTACCGCGATGGTCGCCTACGGATTATCGAAGCGGGACCTGCTGGGGAGAAAACTATATATGTTGATCGGCATCATGACGATGCTGTTCAACGGGGGGCTCATTCCGACGTTCCTGCTGATCAAGGGGCTGCACCTGTACGATAACTTCCTTGTATATGTCGTTCCGACCATGTTCAGCTTTTACAATTTGATTATCTTCGTCAGCTTCTTCCGGGCATTGCCGGACAGTCTGGAAGAGTCGGCAAAAGTGGACGGCGCGAACGAATTTACGATATTTCTGCGGATTGTCATTCCGTGCTCGAAAGCGGTATTCGCGACGCTGGCGCTATTCGTCGGGGTGTACAACTGGAACGATTACTTCTTCGGCGTGATCTATATCGACAACGAATCGCTGCGGCCGATTCAGACGCTTCTCTACAAGATCGTATCCGAGAACTCGGTCAACTTGTTCCAGCAGCAGGCGATGAGCACGATGGGCAAACGCATATCGCCCGACTCGATCAAGTTCGCGACCATGGTCATCGCCACGATTCCGATTATCGTCGTCTATCCTTTCCTTCAACGCTATTTCGTGAAGGGAATTATGATAGGTTCCATCAAAGGGTAAGCAGCGGGGATTATGTTCCGATCAGGAACTGATCATATAAAAGATAAGGGAGGCACTACCATGAGCAAGGCGTTGAAAAGGAGTTTGGCTGCAATTATTGCGGTTCTGATGCTTGCGGCAGTATTGGGGGCGTGCAGTTCGTCCGGCAGCAAGGAGGGTTCCGAAAGCCCGTCGCCGGCCGCATCAACGAATCAGAACGGCGCCACAGCAACGGAGCAGGCCGGCGCCACGGCAACGGAGAACAAGCTGAATCCCGATCAACCGGGATGGATGCTCGACACGTCGCCGATTACGTTCAAGTGGTTCCTGGACGCGAACTGGTATCAGTTCAAATGGGGAGACAGCCTCGTCTCCAAGTACATTACGGAGAAGACGGGCGTCACCATCGACTTCGACGTTCCGTCGGGCGATCCGAACCAGAAGCTCAATACGATGATCGCTTCCAATTCGCTTCCGGACTTCCTCTCGGTCGGCTTCTGGGAGGACAGCTTCAAGAAGCTGCAGGAGAGCGGCATGGTGTACGCTCTGAATGAATTGGCGGAGCAGTACGATCCCTACTTCTTCAATGTAGCCGGCGACGCCGCGCTCAAGTGGTACAAACAGCCGGACGGCAACACGTACGTCATGCCCAACGAAGCCTATACCGTCTCCGACATGCAGGCGACCGGCGTGACGAATGCCAACCAGACGTTCCTGGTCCGCAAAGATCTGTATGAAGCGATCGGCTCCCCGGATATGCGGACACCGGAAGGCTTCCTGGGCGCCTTAAAGACGATCAAGGAGCAATACGGCACCTATAAGGGGCAGAAGATTGTTCCGTTCTTCGCGCAAGGGGCGTCGACAACCGGCGTGTACGGTCTCGAAGAGATGCTGATGAATATGCTCGCCATCCCGTACGAGAAAGACGGCAAAATCTATGATCGCTATACCGATCCCGAGTACGTAAAGTGGCTCAAAGTTTTCAACCAAGCGTATCGCGAGAAGCTGATCACGATCGACTTCATGGTGGATCAAGCGCCGCAAGTCAACCAGAAGATGAATAATGCCAGCTATTTCAGCATGCTGCAGGAATGGACCGGCGTCGAGGCGGCTATCCCTGTCATGAGCAAGGACGATCCGAGCATCGTGTACGAAGCGATCGACGGGCCTTCCAACAGCAATCTGGACCCTGCGCAAATATTCCCGGGAAGCATGACCGGCTGGCTGCCCGTGATGATTTCCAAGAACGTCAAAAATCCCGAGCGCGCAATTCGCTTCATGACTTATCTGGTCAGCGAAGAAGGGCAGAAGGATATTTTCCTCGGCAAGCAAGGCGAAACCTGGGATACGATCGACGGCAAGGACCAGCTTCTGCCTGAGGTGAAGCAAGCCTATGAGACCGATCAGACCCTCTTCGGACAGAAGTATGGCGCTGTGGACACCTATTGGCAGCTAAGAAATCCCGTGCTCGTATCCAAGTGGCGGCCGGCCAAGATCGCTCCGGTTCAGCAGATGGTCGATTGGGCCAACAAACACGCGGACTTCACCAAGGTGTATACGAAGGATCTCGATCCGCTCGGCAATTCGCCCGAAGGCATTGCGTTCTCGAAAATTCAACAAGTGTTCGGCCAGACGCTGCCAAAGCTCATTACCGCCAAGTCGGAAGGCGAGTTCGATCAACTGTGGAACAAATTCATCAGCGATCGTCAGGGGCTGAACTTCGATCTCGTCCAACAGTACAGGCAGAAGCAACTGGAGACGCTGAAAGCCAAGCTGGAAAATTGACCGGAATTATGATACTTCTGTAGACAGAACGATCTGATTCCACTTGCGGGACGGCAGCTGTCCAAACCCGGCGCCTGCAGCCGCCGTCCCGCCATGCCGGCTTGTGCAAGGGGATCATTCCAACAGCCGTTCAGCCAAAGGTGAAGCCCATCATGTCCATGAAGCTGAGATTTGTCTCGCGTATGATTGCCTATGCCCGGGGCATGAGCATTTCCGGCAAATTTGTCGTCATGTACGTCATTGTGTTTGCCATACCCATTTTGATCTATGCCCTCATTCTGTTCAACAGCACGACCCGAAGCATCCAAGGCAGCTATAATCGGCAGAGCCTGGAATCCCTGAAAACGGTGTTTGACAATATTAACCGCAATATCGAAATTAGCGAGACGGTAATCGGCACTGCACTGGATAATGCCGGATTTCTCGAATTCATCAATGGCGACATGACGCAAGACGATCTCCAATTGATTCAGTTCAAGCAGAACGAATATGCCCAAATCGTCAATCTGAAAAACTTGAACCCGAGCATCAACAATATTAAATTTTATGCAGACAATGACCGGATCTACATCATTCCTCCCATTTTGCAGGGAAAGGATCATTTTGAAGATCAGGAGCTTTACACGCGAGTAGTCGGCCTGCAGGGGAAAGAGTATTTCAAATTAAATTACGACGACATGAATATGACGGGTGTGCCGGTTAAAGTCGTGTCTCTGTTCAGAGGAATGGCGAACAGTCATCAGCATGAAGGAATTATCGAAGTCAATATGCTGCAGAGCGAGTTCTTCAAGGATTTGTACGGCAATCCCGACGAGAAGAATGCCATCCTGATGATCGCGGACGGGAAGGACTCGCATTCCTATATTTTCAATGAGAACAGCAGCTTCTATAAACAGCGGCTCGAACGGTTTCACGACTTCTCGGAGCAGCTTCAACCGTACAGGAACAAGGACGGCGGCTCCTTTCAATTCGAGACGGCCGGGGAAATTTTCGTATCGAACTATACTTACGTCAAGAATCTGGACGTCTATCTGTACCGGATCCACTCCCTGGCAGGGGTCACCGACGAAATTCGCGATGTCAGGAACCGTATTGTGATCGCCGTCCTGGCCGCGATCGTCGTCCTGGGACTCATTACCAATGTGCTGTCGTCCTTCCTCTTGAAGAAGCTTGGCGTCGTCATCTCCTCTATGCACAAGGTTCAAGCCGGCGATCTGAATGTGACGATACCGGTGCGGGGCGGCGACGAGCTCGACGCGCTGGCGAGACATTTCAACAACACGCTAATGAAGATCAAAGATTTGATCAAGGAGCTGCTGAACAAGCAGTTGATTGCCAAGGAAGCCGAGAACAAAGCGTTGCAATCCCAGATCAACTCCCACTTCGTCTATAATGTGCTCGAATCGATCCGCATGCTGGCCGAGACGGAGGAGAAGTCCGAGATTTCGGAGGCTGTGTATTCGCTCGGGAGAATGATGCGCTACAGCATGAAGTGGAAGGCCCAGCAGGTCAGTCTCGCGGAAGAGGTTGCGCTGATCGGAATTTATGTCAAGCTGACGAATATTATATCGGATGTCCATGTCGATCTGAGCATCGATATCGCCAAGTCGCTGGAGCCATATCCGGTTCCCAAAATGTCGATTCAACCGTTGGTGGAGAACGCGGTCATTCACGGCCTGGAGCCGCAGGGCCGCGGGGGGAAAGTCGCGATTAGCGCGGAGCGGACGGAGGATGCCATCGTCATCGCCGTCATGGACGACGGGGTCGGTATCGGGCCGTCCCAATTGAAACAGATCAACGATGCGTTGGCGGAGAACCAATTCCGGCTTGCGGATATCGAACTGACGAGCGGCAGCGGAATCGGGCTTGTCAATGTGCATAAACGGATTCGTCTGCTCTATGGCGAGCCGTACGGCATTGCGGTCGAGAGCGGGAAGAACGGCGGCACGCGCGTTGAGATGCGACTGCCCTATATCATGAATATAGGGGGCTGGTAGCAGATGATGAACGTGGTCGTAGTCGACGACAAGAAGCTCATTCGCAAAGGGATGATGGCGCTTCTGGCGAAATCCGGGCTCGAGCTCGGGAGCGTCGCGGAATTCGGGAATGGCCATGATGCGCTCGAATATCTTCGGACGACAGCCGTCGATCTGGTCATTACCGATATCCGGATGCCCGCCATGGACGGCATTACGCTGATGGAGCATGCCAGAAAGCTGGAGCCGGCGCCCAAATTCATCGTGCTCAGCGAATTTGACGATTTCAAATACGCGCAGAAGAGCATCGAGCATGGGGCCAAAGCGTATATGCTGAAGCCGGTGGACAAGATTGAACTCGTTCAGGTCATGTCCAAGGTCGAAGCGGAAATCAATCGTGAGAAGGGAATCCACCAGAAGGAAGATCAGATGATCGCCAAGGAGAAGCGGCTCATGAAGGAGGAGCTTCGCCTCGCCCTGCTCAACAGCATTCACTCGGACGGCGTGACGGAGAAGCTCGAACAGCAAGGTTTTCCTTTCGGAAGCGATCCTTTCTATGTCTCGTTGATTCTGTTTACGGAGACGGAGTTCCCGCAAGGCAGCGTGCTGCTGCATTCAGGCTTGCATGAGGCGATGCGCGAGCATGCGGACGGGAGTTCCGGGCCGCATTTCATGCTCGAACTGGGCAGAACGTCGATGATGATTACGCAGAGCTCGAATCAGGTCAGCGAGCTGGTGCTATCGATCAATCGCGACGAGAAGCGCTGCGTGGCCGCCATCAGCGATCTGTGCACGAGCAGCCGGAAGCTGCGCGAAGGTTACCTGCAGGCGCTGGAGGCGTTGAAATACCGGTATTTGTACCCGGAGCAAGCGATTGTGCGTTATGTCGAGATCGCCGGCTTGCGCGCCGACACCCCGTTGCCGACAGAAGAGATCGACAAGCTGTGCCTGCTGATCGGTACCGGCAAGATGGCTGCGATTAACGCACAGGTTTCGACGATTTTCAATAAATCGACCATCGTCGGCAGCAGGATCGAATACATGGAAGGAACCGTCAAAGCTTTCTACAACTCGCTGACGAGCATGGCCGGCGTGCTTGCCTACAAGTGGTCGGACGAACTTCGCAAGTATGACAACCTCAGAGATATTTACCATTTCGACAGCATGAAGGATTACCTCGCCAGCGCCATGGAATTCGTCCATATGATCGACAATTACATCGCTTCGATGAAGAGCGCTTATCGCCATAACATCGAGATCGACAAAGCGATCGAATACATGGAGAACAACTATGACAAGGACATCAGCCTGACGACCGTCTCCAATTACGTCTCCATGAACTACTCCTACTTCTCGCACCTGTTCCGGGCTAAGACGGGCGTCAGCTTCGTCGAATATTTGCGGAAGATCCGCATCAACAAATCGATGGAGCTGTTGACCGATTCCCGATTGAAGATCAGCGATATATCCGACAAGGTCGGATTCAACAGCTACAAGCATTTTTCGAGATCGTTCTTCGAAGTTGTCGGCATTTCCCCGATCGAGTTCAGGGAGAAGAAGATGATGATGGAGAAGATGCTTGAGGAGAATACATCCCGTTAGAAAGGGACTGGAAAAATGAGCGAAAACGTATTTGAAGCTGCTGCCCGCGCTCCGGACGGGCGTACCGCCAAGTTCGAGCCTGCGAGCGGTTATTGCTACAGCGGAGCAGGACAATGCATGGAATCGATCGTCGCGATGGTCCACGCTTTGCCGGATGACCGCCAACCGGTTCTGGTCGCGCTCTACGAAAGCCTGAATGCCGGCGAATATTGGCGCAATCCCGATATCCTGGAAGCGCACAACGTTTTTCCCGGGGCTTGCTTGCAGATCGGCCTGCAGCTTCCGCTGCACAACGACGACGATCTCCGGGCGGTCGGAGACGGCGGCTACGATGGCCGGATCGACGAGATGGCCGAGCTGTACAAGAGCGTCAAGCTGCCTGTCTTCTTGCGGATCGGCTACGAGTTCGACGGGGAATGGAACGGCTATCGTCCGCAAATTTACAAGAAGGCTTACCGGCGCATCGTCGATCGATTCCGGGAGAAGGGCGCGGACAACGTTGCCTTCGTCTGGAATACGTATATCGCGGACAACCGCAGCGCCTTCGACTGGTACCCGGATCATCCCGAGACGGGAGACCGCGACGGCGACCGCTATGTCGATTGGCTCAGCTTCAATACGATCACGCCGAATTACGCCGCCGCGTGGTTCATAGGGCAGGCTGCCGCCCGAGGGAAGCCGGTGATGATCGGCGAGAGCTCCTACGCCATTGTGAAGCCGACCTATACCTTCGAGGCGTGCACCGGCGATTTCATGCAAATGGTGAAGACATACGGCATCCGGGGCTATCAGTTTATCAACTGGGAATGGCAAGTGTATCCCGAGAACGCGCAATGGCACGACTGGGCGAACGGGCGGTTCACGGACGATGCGGCGCTTGTCCGGCACTACAACGCGTTGATGGAAGACGGGAGCCTGCTCTTCCGGGACGCAGCCTATCATCGTCCGGCAGCCTTGTTCGTCGATTGCGCCAGGGCTTTGACGCAGCGGGAGGCGCAGGAAGGGGAAATGCTGCCGTGGGACCGGCGTTTCGACCATTTCACATGCCGGGACGGGTATGACTATCAGGTGAAGCAGGCTGTCGTTCGCTATGGGGACGGCTGGTTTCCTTTCCATGAGAGCATGGACGAAGAGATCGAGGTGACGCTGCGGATACCGCCGGACTGCTCCGGCTATCTGATCCTCAATATGAACATCGGCAACGGCGCATCGCTTGCTGTAGCTGACGAATTCGTGCTTCATCTCGAAGGGGACGAATATGAGCTGTTCAATCGAGCGGGAGGCTATCACAAGATTCCAATTGCAGGTCATTCTGGCGCAGATGGGCTTGTGACCGTTCGCCTGACGAACAAGAAGCAGGGCGGGAAGGTGAAATTGACCCAGTTCGGCGTGATGGTGCTGAGCGGCGATGCGCTTCCCGCGCCGAAGCAAGTGCAGGCGGAAGCAGGATCGGGCAGGATCGGGCTCGTGTGGGAACCGGTAGAAGGGGCTTATGGCTATAACGTCTACAAGGACAATCAACTGATCGCGATGACGGAAAATAACGAGTATACCGACTTGCTTCCCGGCCGTCGGCCGAGCTGTTATCGCGTATCCGCATACGATCCGCACCGGGGAGAGGGCAGATTGAGCTTCGAGGTTCGCTCGGAATGAAGCTGGAGGCTCGTTGGAAACGAGGCTCCACAGTTGATTCGGTGAAGGGGGTGAAGATTAGGAGGAAGGTTGGCAAAATACGATTGCGAGAGGAGATCGGATATGAACGCGGTTAGAAGAATGGGTGCAGTCGGCGTCTGGTCGGCATTGATTTCGCTGTTGGCGGCTTTGCTGCTTCCTTTCCCGGCGTCCGCCCAATCGTTCGCGCCGGGGAGCGGCAGATTGCTGCTGATCGGACAATCAAACCAAGCCGCCTGGGACGACTGGACCCAGATCGGCGGTGAGCCCGAGGGTGGCTCCGTCTATTACCAGTTGAGCACCGCGACTTTCAACAGCGGGATCGGAGGGGCGCCGATCCACCGGACGTATGCGGACTTTCTGGCCGGGAACAACAAGATCGTCCAGATCGGCGTCAGTTGGAAGGACAATCCGCCCGGCTGGGACGGCAACGCCGCGACGCACGACGCTGCGGCGAGAAACGCGACCCAGGCGGTGGCGAACGGAACGTATGACAGCCAATTTCAACCGTTGATCGATTACATTAACGATCACCCCGGAGCCCGCTTCTTCATCCGCATCGATTATGAAGTCAGCTCCGTCTTCCATTGCACGGATTACGGCTCGGCCAATATGACTTGCGCGTCCTACAAAGACGCGTTCAATCATGTCGCCAATCTCATCGACAGCTCGAATACGGCGCCCGGCGGGAACGTCGCGTTCGTCTATCACCCGGTGCGCGGCGAGTTTGCGCAGCTATATCCGGGAGATGCGAACGTCGACTGGATCGGGGTCTCCATCTTTAACCACGAGCTGTGCATGCCGATCTACAATCAGAATCAATATCTCTACAACGGCACGCCGGGCGTCGGGTTCGATAACGCGAACAATCTGTGCATGGGCTACGTGCTTACGCGGGACGCGAACGGAAATTTGGCCGCGCAGCCGCACTCGTTCGCCTACGATTTCAATGTTCTTGGGCTATTGAAATTCGCCAAGGACCATGCGAAGCCGGCCATCTTCTCCGAAGCGGCGCCGATGAACTTCGCTCCGGGGCAGAATGCGAACGGGACCGAGGACGACAACACGGTCGCTGCTTGGATCAGCCGATATTTTGGTTTGATGAATTATAATGGTCCTTTGCCGAATATGGAAGGCAGCTATGATCTGTCGGATGTCGTCAAGGCGGCGATCTACATGAACATCGATATGCGCTACGGCTGGGACGGCAACTACGGGCAAAGCGGCTTCCAGTTCCCGTATGACGCCGACTGGTACAACAATGCGAAGCTCACGGCGTACAACCAGGCGCAGACGGCGTTCTGCAACGGGCTGTCGTCGAGCGGATTTACGACGACATGCGGCAGCGGCGGAGGCGGTGGCGGCGATACGCAAGCGCCGACTGCGCCGGGCAATCTGGCTTCGCCGGCTCGTACGAGCGGTTCCGTCTCGCTTGCCTGGGGCGCATCGACGGACAATATCGGCGTAACGGGATACAACGTCTACCAAGACGGAGCGCTGGCGGGCTCGACAGGTAGTTTGTTGTTTACGGTAATCGGTCTGAGCGCCAACACAGCTTACACGTTCACCGTTCGGGCGACGGATGCCGCCGGGAACCTGTCGCCGCCAAGCGGCGCGCTGACCGTCACGACATCGGCCAGCGGCGGTGGTGCGGTCGCTATCCCCGGAACCGTCGCCTCGCAAGCAGGCGCTATCGCCAACGGCTCCTCCAAGAGTTGGAGCGTGAACGCCGACGTCTCCGGCAATTACAAATTCAGTATCGTCAGTACGTCCTCCCGGAACAGCCGGTTGATTACGGTAACGTTCGGGGGCACGTCCATCGTGCAAGCGATCGATGCCGGGCAGACGTTGAACGTCTATTTCAGTGGCATCCCGGCCGGTGCGGGCACGTTCCAAATCCAGGCCGGTAGCGACGGCGTGTCGATCGGCTCGATTACGGCAGCGCTATTCTAGTAGAACGATCCTGAAGTAACGTTATTTATACTCTGCAACCGGGTTTTGTCGGTTTAGGGACCACGTTCGCAGTGGCTGGGATGCTGTAACCGGGTTTTGTCGGTTTAGGGACCACGTTCGCAGTGGCTGGGATGCTGTAACCGGGTTTTGTCGGTTTAGGGACAACGTTCGCAGTCGCTGAGGTGCTGCAACCGGGTTTTGTCGGTTTAGGGACAACGTTCGCAGTCGCTGAGGTGCTGCAACCAGGTTTTGTCGGGTTAGGGACCACGTTCGCAGTCGCTGAGGTGCTGCAACCGGGTTTTGTCGGTTTAGGGACCACGTTCGCAGTCGCTGAGGTGCTGCAACCAGGTTTTGTCGTCTTTCTTGGATTTGAAGGGCATGATATCTCTCCGGTCGAAATGTTCTATGAAGATTACACCACAAACTTTTTTGGGAATATAGTTGCATTATTTATGGATCGTTATTCTAAGACGGATAAAGGCAAAAGCGCACTTGCCCTTCATAAAGGCGAAATCGGACCACCCGGCAACGGGTGGTCTTGGTCTTGTAGTGCGGGGCAGCCCAATACGGGCTTCTCTCATCCGTCGGAGGGTTGCTGCCTGACCGCATCACGTTTCGCATGCATGATTATATACGCATGATACACCCTGACACTGCTGTCATAGCAAGAGTGATTTTGTTCTTCAACCGGTGTTCACATTGACATTTATATTCGTGAGTTTATGCGTTATATGGTATAATACGAGAGAGTGAAGTTTATAATAGTATTAGTTAAAAACGGGGGTAGCTGCTTGTTTGAAATCGTATTTTATGAGGATAATGGTGGGTATTCAGATATTGAACAATTCATCGACGATCTAGCTGCGCGAGCCCCCAACAGCAAAGACGCAAGAATTCAATTGAACCAGTTAGAAATTGCTTTAAATCGTTTGGAGCAATTAGGGCCGCTTGCAGGGTACAATTTTATAGATAAACTAACGCAAGAGATTTGGGAAATCACACCTGACGTAAATCGCGTTCTATTATTCTTGTGAGATGGAAGTAAGTATGTTCTCCTCTCCTATTTTCGGAAGAAGACCGGTAAAACCCCCAGACGTGAAATATTGAGAGCAGAGCAGCGTATGAAAGATTGGATAGAACGACATCCGAGGGAGGAATGAACCTAATGAAAACTTGGAAAGAAAAAAAACAGGAACTCCGCGAAAAGCTTGGGGTTGAAAGATCCGAGGAATTGGAGATTACCGCACAAATAATTAATTTGGTTCACCGGCGACGCATAGAACTGGGATTGACTCAGGAGCAATTGGCTGAAAAAATCGTGAAACGAGGCGGAAGTCTGCGTCAAGAACATATTGCTCGCATTGAGACCGGAGTCGTTATTCCGCGTATTGATACACTGGTTGCGATCGCGAGCGCGCTGGATCTGGAGTTGTTTAACTTAAATGGTTATGAGGAAGCAGCCGCAGCAACGAATTTCTGATCATGAGGAGATAAAGTGGGCGGGCGATGAGGCTCATGTTTCCGGAAATGCTCGTACCGTCAGCGCCGAGTCATTCGCAAGCTGAGCGCGCCCGGCTCCAATGCGTTCGATAGGCATAAAGTGAGTGAACGCAGCTTGTCAGCCGTAATCGCTTGTTACGACGCCGGGATGAAAATCATCGTCGCAACCGCCCGCCCACCAAGAGCCGTCAGGTGGTTTCTGCCGGAATCGTTGTTGGACATCGCCTCGTTCATCTATTACAACGGGGTGCAAGTGGCGTGCAGGCACACTGGCGCGGAATGGCATGAATCCATCCCATCCTCCGTTACGGCAGATATCATCGATTACTGCCTGGAGCTCGATCCGAATGTGGAACTGACGATGGAAGCGCGGGATGAATGGTTCAGTCTGAGGGAACTGGATTATTCAGCTACGATGAACGCAAGGGCCAACCCTGTCACCCTTACGCTTGACGTGATGAAGCAATACGAAGCGACCAAGATCCCAGGGCAATCGCTTACGAAAGTATGGTTGTGTGGAGGATGGTGGGGATGGTGGGGAATGGTGGCGAGCGAAATAAGTGGAAAAGTCCAGTTAAATGGCCGCGATCTGAGTCGTAAAAAACCATTTAACTGGTTAAGTCCATCTATTTCGGCACCGGCGGCCTCGTTTGCCCCTGCTCGACTGAATTTAACTGGACAAATCCATTTAACCGCCCCACACCACGCCAAATCATACGCAATAACTGGACAAATCCATTTGTTTGCAAACCGCTGTGAAGTCCGCCGCGGGATTCGTAAGCGATTGCCCTGACCAAGATCCTGCTGTCCGGCCATCCGGATCTGGCCTTCATTCAAGAACGTTTTGGAGATCAAGTCAACATCCTAATGACAGACAATCGGCAATTGGTGCAAATCATGCCTGCGCTTGCCTCCAAGAGCGGGCTGTCCGGAAGCTCTGCGAAAAATACGGCATAGGGATGGATTCCGTTCTTGCGTTCGGCGACGATCATAATGATCGGGGTTTGTTCCTTGCGTGCGGATATAGCGTGGCGATGGCAAATGCCATGCCGGAACTCAAGGGATTGGCAGATGAAATCACGGACAGCAACGACCGGGACGGAGTGGCGATCGTGCTGAAAAGATTGACTTACCCTCCGCCGTCCCTGGAGCGCGATCCGATCAGGTAGCCGATGATCGTCGATTCAACGGGGAGCACTACGAGCGTCCACAGCTCCTTCAGGCCAAAATCGGCAGAACGATATCGATCGGGAATCAGCGTGTAGACCAGTGCGACCAACAGCAGGCCGAGCGCGATCGTGCCGACGATATACAGCCGGACGTTCTCTCCCGAGCCGAAGAACTTGCCAAGAAAGCCGAGCTCCGCCCTGCGCTTCTCGCTCTCGGCGTTGGCGGCGATAATCTTGCTGGCGACTTTCGGGTCGGGGATATCGATCTTATTCATCGCCCATATCCCCCTCGCCCGCGTAGAAGGTGAACATGAGCGCCCAGGAGGCGGCATCGTAGTTAATCGTCACCTCGTAGCGGAGGGAAAGTCTGCGATTGTTCAGAACGCCCAGATGGATCATATCCGGATTGCCGACCGGCTTGCCGCGCGGGAAGTTGATGCAGGCGATCTGCACGGCATTGTGCCGAACGAGCCGGATATCCGTCCGAAAGTCGTCCCGCTCGGGCTCGTATTCGATACAGAAAGTGAACGTCAGCGGTTCGTGTTCTTCCGACAGGACGATCTCGATCGGCTTCATGCCGTAAGCGAACACTCTTCCGTGGTAAACAACTTCGAATCCTCCGGACCTGATCTTCATGGCGATCCCTCCGCGGCGGCTATCCGTCATGTACAAGTTTCTTATTCATTGTACGTACGGATCGGCGGAGGCATGACTAAGCAGCGTCCTGTGTCTCGCGAAAAAGATTCAGAGGATCGTAAATAGCGGCTTCTCCTTCAAGTAGTGCACAGGAATTCCCGGGAATTGCCCGCGGAGGCGGTCCGCCAGAGCGGCCATGCCGGGCTCTTCGCTCTCCGCATGGCCAAGCACGAGCAGCGCCCGCCGATCGCCCAAGAAGCGGGCATCCCGCACGTATTCGGGCGTTTCCCATTCGAATCCTTCGCCGTACAGCACCAGGTCGAGATTGGCTCCTTCGATAAGTGGAATGACCGCCTGTCCGCCGCCGCGGAAACCGGCCAACACGCCGATTCGCGTGCACGCCGCAGAGTCCCCCATCGCCCGCAGGAAGGGAATGTCGAGCCGTGCGCGTACGTGGTCCGCCACTTCCTTCAGCGACAAAGGGGGGATTTCCACAATGGTCGCCTCCGGCCGCCGCTCCGTCACATGATGCGCCCAACCGAGCGCCTGAATCAACCCTTCCGTAATGCCGTCCGGCTCCACCTGGTGCCAATAGTCGTGACAGCGATAGACGGCAACGCCCGCGGCGGCGACTCTTTGCTGCTTCTCTTGGCAAATCGCGCTCCCTGCATGGATCTGCTCGCCTCCCCGGTGGGCATAATACAGCATCTCATGGGCCACGACCAGGTTCGCGCCCAGCCTGGCGGCTTGCTCGATGATCGACATCGTCGGCATGAAGGCGGTGACGATCCCCGTCACTTCGCTGCCGGCTTCTCCGGCGAGCAGTTCGTCGACCGTGCCCTCCGGATTGCCGCCAGGCAAAGTCAAAGCTTGCATCACATCGTGTACCGTAGCCTTCAAAAAGAACCCTCCTCGCTTGTGATCGCAAACCTACCACACACGAACCGCAAAAACGCATTGTGTAAGGCAAGCGTACCATTAGAATAAAGCGAGTCAAGGCAATAATGCCAGGAATGATTTTGTCGCCGCGGATAAGGGGACTCCCTGAAGTGTTGCAATACCAATACATCGTTTAGGTACAGGGGGATGAATGGGGATATCAAGGAGCGTTCCTTTCCGTAGCTCCTCCTGCACATAGTTCCGGAGAACAAATGCAAGGCCGAATCCGCTCTTTGCAAACTCAATCAATAGATCAATGCTGCCCAATTCAAATTCGGGTATGAGAGACACCCCGTGATTGTCCGCATAATCATCCAGGTATTGTCTCGTGCTGCTGCCCTTTTCGAGCAAGAGAAGAGGGAACTTATTTACCGCATTAATTGAAAGCGGAGACCCTTCTGACAACTCACGATACTTGATCCCCCCTACAAGGCAATCCTGCAGAGGCGTGCTTTCCCGGAATTCAACCTGTCTATCCAAGATGGGCAAACTTACGATGCCAAAGTCGATTTTCCCTTCCTTTAACAGCCCGAGAGTCTCCGGAGTCGTTCTGTTGGTAACCCGGATCCGAATTCCGGGGTGTTCTTTATGGTAATGCTCCAGATGAGGCAGCAAATAATGTTTGCACAAGGTGTCGCTTGCTCCGATCGCAATTTCTCCGCTGTCTAAATGATTCATATCCGCAATTGCTTTTTCCCCGATTCCTATAAAATGAAATGCTTGCTCTATGTATTGAAATAGCATTTCCCCTTCTGTTGTTAGTGTTACCCCTTTAGTTGTGCGGAAGAAAAGCTGCCCGCCAAGCGTATTCTCGAGCAGTTTGATGGTGTGACTTACTGCCGGTTGCGTAATATGAAGATGATTTGCTGCCCGTGATAAACTGCCTGATCTTGCAGTCCAGTAAAAAACGCGGTACCACTCCAAATTGATTTCCATATCCATTACTCCTATTAATATCAGATATTAGTAATATCAATTATTCTAATATAATGTTTTGCATTTATCATTAGCTTTGTAAGCAAATGAAAAATGGAGGTTAAGCGAATGGCAGTGACGGCAATCGTTGGTGCAAATTGGGGAGACGAAGGAAAAGGAAAAATGACGGATGTGTTAGCTGCGGAATCCTCGTATGTGGTGCGATTTCAAGGCGGCAGCAACGCAGGACATACGATTATCAATCCTTTCGGCAAGTTCGCATTGCATATGCTGCCTTCGGGGGTTTTCTATCCGAATGTTGTGAATGTTATTGGACCAGGTGTGGCGTTGGACATGGCTGCCCTATTGAAAGAACTGCGATTGCTTTCTTCACGCGGAGTTCCAAGCCCTAATTTAGGCATATCGGAACGGGCACAAATCGTGTTGCCGGTGCATCGTCTGTTCGATGAACTCGAAGAAAAGAGATTAGGTGAAAGGAGTTTCGGCTCAACAAGGCGGGGGATAGCCCCATTCTATTCCGATAAATACTTGAAGCTCGGAATTCAGGTGGCGGATTTATTCGATTCTAACCGAATTCGCAACCGGATTGAGCAATTGCTTGAAAGTAAAAATATTGTGCTTCAGCATCTGTATGGTCAGACCGCAATTCAGGCGGGAGAATGGTTAACGCGGCTGCAGGAACAGGCAAAATTGCTTGCTCCTTATATTTGCGATACAACGTCGATTCTCTACAATGCCTATAGAAACGGAGAGTCAATTCTGCTCGAGGGACAACTCGGAGCTCTTCGGGATCCGGATCACGGGATATATCCGTTTGTTACTTCGTCTTCTACGCTTGCAGGATATGCCCCGGTGGGGGCAGGAATTCCCCCACATGCGATAACTCATATTATTGCCGTAACAAAAGCATATTCCAGTTGTGTCGGTGCCGGGCCTTTCATTACCGAACTGCAAGGTGACGAGGCGGATGAGCTTCGCAGACGCGGCGGAGATGCAGGGGAATATGGAGCGACGACTGGTCGCCCCAGGCGCGTGGGATGGTTTGATGCAGTAGCGACGCGATATGGATGTCAAGTACAAGGCGCAACGATTGCTGCACTAACAAACTTGGATGTCCTCGGTTATTTGGATGAAATTCCTGTATGTGTAGGGTATGAGATCGAGGGCAATGTTACGGACCAATTTCCAATAACGTCAAAGTTATTCTCTGCCAGACCTGTATTCGAACGACTGTCGGGATGGAAGTGCGATATCTCTCAGTCGACTCATTTCGCAGAGTTGCCAGTGGCAGCACGGCGATACGTTGATTTTGTTGAGTCGAAAATAGGCGTAGCGATCTCAACTGTTTCTGTCGGTCCAAGGCGTGAACAAGTGATCTTAAGAAGGGCTTGAGCCCATTGGTAAGCCCTCTATATGCGGTGTTCAGAGGGATCAGACAAGCGCTCGCTGCAGGAAATGGTTCATCAGCAACGGCAGCGAAACCAGGATGGGCGGGTCGTCCAGCTTGGGCGGATGCAGCATAACTTGGATATGCACGGTCGACGAATCGGGGCCGACGATGACGGGATTCCGGGAACGCGTGCGCAAAGTGGAAAAGGGCAGCAAAATGTCGCTGGGCCCCGTATCCCAAGATACTGCGGTCGCCATCAAATAATAGATGCCCGGCTTGACGACGGAGATGCAGAACTCCCCAAGCGTGGAAGCCAGCGTGCCATACAGAGGCACGCCCTCCGGGATCGGTCGGGCGAACAATCCGAGGAAAATCACGCCGTGAAACGGGACCTCCGCACGCACAACCCCCTGTACGCGGGCATGGCGCCCAAGAACAGGCAGCGGCATTTTCCACACATCCGGCATTTGCAGATCGAGCAACTGGCGATCCGTATGCAGGATTTGCTTCCGGAATTCCGCCGGCGTCACGCCTACCCGTTCCGTGAATCGCGTCGTAAAGGTGCCCAGGCTTTGCTGCCCGATGGCTAGTCCGATATCGCGCACGGGAAGATCGGTACTCAGCAGCAGCTCCTTCGCCCGCTGAAGGCGCAGCAGCGAAATATAGTACAGCGGGGGCATGCCCATTCTGAGCTTGAACAATCGCAAGAAGTGGTAGGGGCTGTAGCCTGCATGGCGGGACAAGTCCGGCAGCGACAGCGGTTCGTCGATCCGCTCCTGGATGTAGGCAATGACTTTGTCGACTTCGGGATACGAGACGTTGTGCATGCCAGCCTTCCTCTCCATGTATCTTTCGAATATAGTAACATAAGTGGAACTGGAAAATACAAGTTTGCTGTGATACGCTCCCGAACGGCAAGGTGCCGATCGTGACCCGTCGAGCCGCAACTTTTCTTCCTGCTGTGACGTTTACATCCATGTGAATATATTTCCAAATTTCCGGGCAAATATCAGGAGGAATTCATCGTGCCGCAGATCGTCGGCGTCATCGGCCAGATCAACCGCTATCCTGTCAAATCGTTTGCCGGAGAGCGGCTCGCCGCTTGTCAAATGGAAGAATACGGCTTGCACGGCGATCGCTTCTGCGCCTTCTACGACAAGAGCAAGAACGGCTGGGCCAGCTACTTCACCGCCAGAGACATCCCCGAGATGCTGGCGTATAAGGCTCGTCTGACAGATGAAAAAATAGAAGTGACGGCCCCGGACGGCCGCCGCTTCGGCTGGGATGCGGACCTGCTCGCGGAAATTCAGCCTTACACGACCAGGACGATGTCCATGTCGGCTTACCGGGCGCCGCACTTGGAAGAACCGGGCCTGATGTCGGTGGATCTTGCCAGCGCCCTGCTCGTCACGGACGCCTCCCTGCGCAAGCTTGAAGCGGTCTGGGGCCAGCAGCTCGATACGCGCCGGTTCCGGCCCAGCCTGATCGTGACCGTGGAAGACGATGCAGTCAGCGAAGCGGAATGGATCGGCAAAAGACTGGGCATCGGCGGTACGGTGGAACTCCAGGTCGATAAATACTGCCAGCGCTGCTCCATGATCACGATCGATCCCGATACGCTGGCGAAGGACCCCTCCCTGCTCAGGAAGGTGAATGAAGAACTCCAATTGAACTTCGGCGTCTATGCCTCGGTCAGGCGGACGGGGCAAGTTCAAGTGGGCGACAAGGTGGCATTGCTGTGAAATATGTCCTGGTATTGTTTCTTGTGCTGTGCGCGGCCTGCATGAAGTCTGAGTATATCGCTTCCGAACCGGTGTGGATCATGGTTGGGAAAGGGTAATGGGGCGATTGGCGTCTGCATGGAGGATGGGAGCCGGTAACTGTACCTCGTTCCGCCTTATGATGCTCCAGCGTGATCCGCCTCATTTTCCGCAAGCGCTTCCAACCCTTCGCCCGCATGAATATTTTCAAAAGCTCCCTTCTCTAGGAGGAAACATCTGGAACCCGTCGAATGCTTATATGATATATGTTTTTCTACATTCCTTATATACATAAGACTCCGATAGGAAAGGGATGGGGATTATTGTCGTTAAGCCATGATGTAGACCGGCAAGATGACCACCAGGCCCGTCTGGCGTCCGTGGGTCAGATCGCCGCCGGGATCGCGCACGAAGTTCGCAACCCGCTGACAGCGGTGAAAGGCTTCCTTCAGTTGCTGCAGAAACAGTCCCCACATGCTTACATAGACATCGCCCAGCAGGAATTGGAGAATGCGATCGAGACGTTGCAGAACTTGCTCAATGTCGCCAAGCCGGATACGGAGGATGAGCCGATTACAAGCTTCAGCCTCTGTACGGAGCTGGAATCCATCCTCAGCCTGTTTCAGGATCAAATTTATCAGGTGACGGTGGAGAAAGTATTCGAACACGAGTCGACGGAACTGACAGGCAGAAAGAACCAGTTGAAACGGGCGTTCTTCAACATCATTAAGAACGCATTCGAGGCGATTCCGGTGAACGGCAAGATCAAGATCCATCACTACCGGGAAGATCAATCCGTTCACGTGGTTATCTCGGATACCGGCATCGGGATTCCGAAGGAGAAGCTGAGAATGCTCGGCACTCCGTTCTTTACGACGAAATCGGAAGGCACCGGCATGGGATTGGTCTATGTGTTCTCTACAGTATACCAACATGGAGGGACAATTGACGTCGAAAGCGAGGAGGGTCAAGGGACGACATTTCACTTTCAATTCCCGCTCGACCCGTCCCGCGACAAGAAAGTGGCCATCATGAATCTGCATTATGAGCAAGGGATGGACGTTCTGGTTTTTATCATGCAGAACCAGCAGGAATTCGAACGGCAACTGTTGGTCGAAGCAGTCAGCATCAAGGAAGTTATCCAGGACATCAAGACGACGGGCAATGTCGATCTGCTTGGCAACGTTCACAAGCTTGTGACGCTGACGATCGAACATAAGGATATGGACATTATCAGCTTCGCCCAACAGGAAGGCCAACTGTGGGCCGAGCATTCCTCCTTCAACCTGTCGGTGAAGCTGGAATGGTTCCAGGCGGTGCGCCGCGTGCTGTGGGGATTCCTCTACAACTTCGAGCGGCTCGGCGGGCATCAGATGGACCAGGAACAATTTTTCGCGCTTGAACGGCATATCAACCTGTCTCTGGATACGTTTTTGCGGTTCTTCTTCATGAGTTATACTGCGTTCAAGGACGAACAGATTAAATCGCATAAGGAAATGATCGACGACTTGTCCGTGCCGCTGATCCCGCTGTCATCTTCCGTGTCGATCTTCCCTCTGCACGGAGCGGCAGATGCCCATCGTGTGAAAGTGATACAGGAGAAAGTGCTGCGGCAGATCGGATCGAGCGGAATCCGGACTTTGCTGATCGATATGTCCGGCGCAGCCTTCCTGGATACGTCCGTTGTGCAGCAGTTGTTCAAGGTTTTCGATGGCATGGGTTATATGGGCTGTCAAGCGATTGTAACCGGGATCCGGTCCGATATCGCCAGCCTCATGATCGATTCGAATCTGGCCTTCGCGGAACGCATTCAGATCAAAGGAACGCTGCAGCAGGCGCTGGAAGAGCTGGGGTTTCAAGGGGTGTAAGGAGGAGCGGGGCGGACCATCCATACGGGCGGCAGCCCCGCTCGGTCGTTCGCGGTCATTATTTTCTGCCGTAGAATACCGCGAAGCCCATATTCTTGTACATGCAGTCGACGTCGGCGAAACCGGCTTGCTCCAGCATCCGCTCGCTCAGATCGATCAGCGTAAGCTCGGCGTTCGGATATTTGCGCAGAACCATGTCCGAGAACAATCCGGTTCCGGCGCCCAGCTCGACAATTTTCGGCGCGGGATTGCGGTCGTCAACGGTTCGGTTGTTCGATGTCCGTCTCCGCCATCTGCAACGGGGCAGTCTCCGTCACGATTCGCTCGACCGTCGAAGGCTCCTCGTACCCGCGCAGCCAGGCAGATTTTTGAGTTGCCGTGTACGACTTCAATTTCCACACGCTGAACCCCGGCGAGACGAGCTTCTGACTCCAATCGACGTAAGGTCCCTTGATGCCGAAGGCATCCAGAGCCTCTCTGAACGCATACAACGAATCGTGATAACCGATGGCGACGATCGTCTTCGCGAGCTGCGACTGCTCGGACAACCAGGCGCGCTCGACCAGGTCGGTGACGTTCTTGTCGATCCAGATCGCCGCCTTCTCTGCGGCGACGGCCTTGAGCTCGGCGAAAGTATGCACCACTGCAAGCTCGGGATGCTGCTGCAGGTCTGCCGGATCGATCTCGCCGCCTTCCGTTGCGACGAAGTAAACAGCATCCGCCGCGGACGGCTGCAGCGGGGCCTGTTCCGGGCTTGTGACGGACATGGCATGCAGGCCCGGGGCAGACCGCTCCGGACGGGCAGCTTCTTGCGTCTCGCAAGAGACGAGCACGACGGCGACCAGGCAAAGCAAACACGCAAAACGCAGCATAACCGACCTCCTGTATCCTTTAGTCCTTCTGACGAAGACGAATGCCGAAATGTTTCACGAAGGCTCTTCATTGTCGCCATGTCGGGTGCTGGACTCGAATCGCAGGTTGTGGGAGAATCAGAGGGTGCGGCAGACATTGATGATCGTTAGGGAGGCGCAGCGGATGAGAACTATGAAATTAGGGACAAGCAACCTGGAAGTGCCGGTCGTTGCAGTCGGATGCATGCGGATCAATTCGCTTGAACAAGCGGAGGCGGAACGGTTCGTCCGAACATCGCTGGAGGCAGGCGCGAACTTCTTCGATCACGCGGACATCTATGGCGGCGGCAAGTGCGAGGAAATCTTCGCGGATGCGATCGGCATGAACGCGGATGTGCGCGAGCAGATCATCCTGCAATCGAAATGCGGCATTCGCAAAGGGATGTTCGACTTCTCGAAGGAGCATATCCTGGTGTCCGTGGACGGCATTCTGAAGCGGCTGAAGACGGACTACCTCGACGTGCTGCTGCTTCACCGTCCGGACACGTTGGTGGAACCGGAGGAAGTGGCCGCTGCGTTCGATCAATTGGAGAGCTCGGGCAAGGTGCGGCACTTCGGCGTTTCCAACCAGAATCCGATGCAGATGCAGCTATTGAAGAAATACGTGAAGCAGCCGATCGTCGCGAATCAGTTGCAGCTCAGCATCACGAACACGACGATGATCGCAAGCGGGTTCAATGTGAATATGGAGAATGCAGCCGCGGTTAACCGCGACGGAGGCGTATTGGATTATTGCCGTTTGCATGACATTACGATCCAGCCTTGGTCGCCGTTCCAATACGGGTTCTTTGAAGGCGTGTTCCTGGGAAGCGACAAGTTCCCGGAGCTGAACAGCGCGATTGACGAAGTCGCTGAGAAGTATGGCGTCAGCAACACTACGATCGCGATTGCCTGGCTCTTGCGCCATCCGGCGCGCATGCAGCCGGTGACCGGCACGATGAACGTGCAGCGGATCAAGGATTGCTGCAAGGCGAGCGAAGTTGCGCTGACGCGCGAAGAATGGTACGGCATCTTCCGCGCGGCGGGAAATGTGCTGCCTTGACGGGGGGATTGACCCGTTCGCATCCATAGCCTATAATAAGAAAAATTTCAAATATTCATCAGGCCATGACCAAAGACATGACTTCCTTCAAGGGCTGTACAGAGAGAGGGGACTCGCTGAAATCCTCTTCGGCAACCGGATGTGAAGCTACCCCTTTGCAGCCGTGACGTTGAACCCGCGGGCCGCAATGAATGCATGCCCCGGCAGTAATCGTCGCCGCATGATCCCCGTTACCGGATTCCGAATAAGGACTTGTTCGCGCACGGCAACGGCTGGCAAGTCGAATGAGGGTGGAACCACGAGCTGAACGCACTCGTCCCTTGGGGCGAGATGCGTTTTTTTGCGTTCGATCATAGACTCGGGAGGTTGCGCGAATGATCAAATTAACGTTGCCGGACGGACAAGTGAGGGAGTATCAGGCAGGCATTACGCTGGAACAGGTGGCAGAGTCCATCGGCCCGGGATTGAAGAAGCAGGCGGTGGCAGGAACGATTGACGGCCGGATGGCGGACTTGAAGCGACGGATCGGGCGAGACTGCCGGGTAGAGATCGTGACGCTGGACAGCCCGGAAGGGCTGGAAGTGTATCGGCACAGCACGGCGCACCTGATGGCCCAGGCGATCAAACGAATCTATGGCGTTCAGGCCGTCAAGCTGGGCATCGGGCCGGTCATCGAGGGCGGGTTTTATTATGATATCGACCTCGACAAGCCGCTGACGCCGGGCGATCTGACAGCCATCGAGCATGAGATGAGGACGATCGTGCAGGAGGATCTGCCGATCATGCGTCGCGTCGTCAGCCGGGAAGAGGCGAGGCATATCTACGAACAACTGGGCGACCCGCTGAAGCTTGAGCTGATCGAGGGTCTGCCTGCGGACGCGGAGATTACGATTTATGAACAAGGGGAATTTTTCGATCTGTGCAGGGGGCCTCATCTGCCTTCGACCGGGCGGATCAAGGCGTTTAAGCTGCTCAACGTGGCCGGAGCCTATTGGCGCGGGGACAGCAGCAACAAGATGCTCCAACGAATCTACGGCACGGCGTTTCCGAAGGAAGCCGAGCTCTCGGAGCACTTGCATCGGCTGGAAGAAGCGAAGAAGCGGGATCATCGCAAGCTCGGCAAGGAGCTTGAACTGTTCATGTTCTCGGAGGAAGCGCCCGGCATGCCGTTTTACTTGCCGAAAGGCATGATCATCCGCAACGAACTGGAGAAGCTGTCCCGCGAGCTGCATGTCGGCCAGGGATATGACGAAGTGCGCACACCGCTCATGATGAATAACCGGCTATGGGAGCAATCGGGGCATTGGGATCACTATAAGGACAACATGTATTTCACGAACGTGGACGAGACGAAATTCGCGCTTAAGCCGATGAACTGTCCGGGCCACATGATCATATACAAGAACCGTCTGCACTCCTACCGGGAATTGCCCATTCGGCTGTCCGAATTCGGCCAGGTGCACCGGCACGAATACTCCGGCGCGCTTAGCGGCATGATGCGGGTCCGCACCTTCTGTCAGGACGACGCGCATATTTTCGCCCGGGAGGATCAGATCGAAGAAGAGGTAGGTCGGGCCATGGCTTTGATCGACCGCATGTACCAGATATTCGGATTCCCGTATTCGGTTGAACTGTCCACACGGCCTGACGATTACATGGGCGCGTCGGAACTGTGGGACCAGGCGGAGTCGGCCTTGCAGAACGTGCTGGAGCGGTTGGAGCTCCCCTATCGCATCAACGCAGGAGACGGCGCCTTCTACGGACCGAAGATCGATTTTCATATCCGGGATGCGCTCGGACGAAGCTGGCAGTGCGGGACGGTTCAATTGGATTTTCAGATGCCGGTCAAGTTCGACCTGACTTATGCCGGCGAGTATAACCAGAAGCTTCGTCCGGTCGTGATTCACCGCGCGATTTATGGCTCGATCGACCGATTCGCGGGCATTTTGACCGAGCATTACGGCGGCGCCTTTCCGCTATGGCTGGCGCCCGTGCAGGTGAAGCTGCTGCCGGTCTCGGACAACTACATGGAGGATGCGCTGGCATTGCAACGGTTGCTGGAAGAGGCCGGCATTCGCGCGGATACGGACCTGCGGAACGAGAAGCTGGGGTACAAAATTCGCGAAGCCCAGCACGAGAAAGTACCTTATATGCTTGTGCTCGGGGAGAACGAGCGGAGCTTGCGAACGGTGTCCGTACGGAAGCGGGGAGAAGGAGATCAGGGAACGGCGGCGATCGAGCCGTTCGTCCAGCGCATTCTTACGGAAATAGAGGAGAAGCGATGAGCGAATCTTCTCTCAAGCTGATCGCTGATTTGAAATTGACGTTAGTTGCGCTACGGTTTTCTATAGCCAGAATGGCAATGCATAATCAGCTTCTCATCTCCCAATCTCTTAATTGTTTGGTGTAATTTATCTATATTAATTCGAAAGAAATCGTATGATTTGAGGGAGTTAGTCGATTACTTCGTCTAATTCCGTGCCAGCGGCGCGTTTGTGAGGGAGTTAGTCGACTATTTCGTCTAATTCCGTGTCAGCGGCGCGTTTGTGGGGGGAGTAGTCGATTATTTCGTGGAATTCTGGGCCATCGGCGTGTTTGTGAGGGAGTTAGTCGATTATTTCGTCTAATTCCGTGTCAGCGGCGCGTTTGTGGGGAGTTAGTCGATTATTTCGTCTAATTCCGTGTCAGCGGCGCGTTTGTGGGGAGTTAGTCGATTATTTCGTCTAAATCCGTGCCATCGGCGCGTTTGTGGGAGGAGTAGTCGATTATTTCGTGGAATTCTGGGCCATCGGCGTGTTTGTGAGGGAGTTAGTCGATTATTTCGTCTAATTCCGGGCTATCGGCGCGTTTGTGAGGGAGTTAGTCGACTATTTCGTTTAATTCCGGTCCGGCGGCGCGTTTGTGGGAATACAAATAAGAAGAGGAGGGCGCACACAACGTGCGAACTCCTCTCTTTGGTCGTACACAACGTGCGAGCAAATTGGTGCCCTTATTATGGTATCATTCGGGATTTTTAACAAGAACAGATAACACCTGATAAGCGATTTATGTCTCTAATTCTAATTGCGAACTCCACTCTTGGCTTTACCACTATTGGTGCTGAGGTTCTTGCTGGTGCAATTTTAACGACTCGCCGGCGATACCATACAGGACAATATCCAGCGTCCGTTCGATTTCCTCCTCTTCGTCGAAGGGGAATTCCGGCACAAGGAAAACATGGAAGATGATCATACCGATGAACAGGCTGACGAAGGAACGGACGATCCGCCACGGCGGCGCTTCGATAATTTGACCCTGTTTCTGAAAATGCTCCACAATCCGCTGAACGCGCTTGGCCACGATTTTCGACAGCATGTCTTTCGCCTGCTCGAGCAGTTCCGGTTGGAAGGGCACCTCGTGAACGAAGATTTTGAGCAGCTTCGTATTTTTGCGTGCGAAGGCGAGCCGATCCCGAACGACGGCGCGGAAGAAATCTTCGACGCGCGGGTAGGGGAGATCGAGCAGCTTGGCGAAGTCGCGCATGAGGAACGGAGCGAACACCTTGGTGACAATCGGGCCGGCGATCGACAGCAGCAGGTCTTTCTTCGTTTTATAGTGTTTGAAAATGGTCCCCTCTGCCACCCCCGCCTTCTGGGCAATTTCACTGGTGGAGGTGGCGGCGTAACCTTTTTCGGAAAAAATGTCGACAGCGGCCTCCAGAATCTTGATCTGCTTCTCGGTCTTCTTCTTGTCGTCGCCCTCCGCGAGACGCAGCAAGTCTGCCAGCCATTGCTCCTGTTCCTTCTGATCCGCCACGGTGTCCGTCCTCTCCTCGTCATGCATGCTTTTTATTTAAGGCTAAATTCAGGATGCTTCTGGCTTAGGTGATACTACTTGTTGCTGAGGCTTGCTGAGATAACTGGAAAAGTCCATTAAAATGGTTGCGATCATCATCCGAAATGTTGATTAAATGGAATCATCCATTTATTTCTGCTCCGAACAGCGTAGTAGCGATAACTGGACGAATAATAACTGGAGAAATCCTCTTATCTGTCATTCGGCACGAAAAAGCAACTGAAATAAGGGGAGAAATCCATCTATCGGTTCCCGATTTTTGTATCCCTGAGGGGCCGGGGTCATAAGCATCATTGAAGCGGAACACAGCCTATTTTAAAGCTACTATATCTTCCGATGCTTCCGCAATGCGAGTACGTTGGCCGCCATGAATGCAAGGGACAATCCAAGCAGGACGTACACATCGATCGCGATCGCGCTCCAGCCTTCGCCGCGGATCATGACGCTCTGCAGGGCGTCGGCTCCGTACTTGAGCGGCGTGATATGCGTCAGCCAGCGCAGCCAGGGCGAAATGCTGTCCAGGTCGAACAGGCCGGAGAAGAACACTTGCGGCACGATGGCGATCGGAATGAACTGAATCATCTGGAATTCGGTCTCGGCGAATGCCGACAGAAATGTGCCGAAGCTGAGCGCCGCCATCGACAGCAGCAGCATAATCAGGAGCACGTACCAGAAGGAGCCGGCCATCAGGCTGCCCAGCACGCCGATGGCATATCCGGCGATCAGGACCGCTTGCAGCCCGGTGAAAATGCCGAACCCGCCCATGTAACCGACGACGATCTCCCATCTTCGCAGGGGAGTTGCCAGCAGGCGCTCCAAGGTGCCGCTTGTTCGTTCCTTCAGGAAGGAGATTCCCGCGATCAGGAAGACGAAGAAGAAGGCGAACAATCCGATCAGCGCCGGGCTCAGACTGTCGAACGAAGACATGTCTGCGCCGCCGTGCAAATACTCGAAGACAGGTGCCGCAGACTGGGCCGTCTGGTCGGCGAGCGACTGCATCGTCTTCTGGATCAGCAGGATGGCAGCGCGGTTTTTGGCCGGATCGCTTCCTTCGAGCTTTACGCGGGGAGCTCCGCTTTCCGCTGACATGACCGCATCGATGCTTCTGTCGGCGAGCGCCTGGTCCGCCAGCTCCAGGGTGGCGAAGCGGATCACTTCCGCATCCTGGGAGCTTAAGCTTTGCTCGATGGAGGGCGGCAATTGCACCGTGCCGATCTTGGGTTGATACGTGTCTCCGTTGAATACGAGATAGATCATGGACAAGACGAGCAGCGGCGCGACGATCAGCAAGGCGAGCGTGCGCTTGTCGTGAATGAACTGGCGGATGATGCGCTTGATCAAGGCCCGGATTCTCATGCGCGGACACCTCCGTAATACAGGAATGCTTCCTCGATATTGGCGGTGCCGGAATCGGCTTTGAGCTGCTCCAGCGTGCCGACCGCGATCAGATCGCCGTCCCGCACCATGCCGAGTCGGTGGCACTTGTCGGCCTCATCCATCACATGGGTCGTGACCATGATCGTCTTGCCTTGACGGCTGAGATTCGCGAGTTCGTCCCAGATGCTCTTGCGCAGCACCGGATCGATGCCGACCGTCGGCTCGTCCAGGATCAGCACTTCCGGTTCGTGCAGCAGGGCGATCGCCAGGGAGAGCCTGCGCTTCATGCCGCCGGAGTAGGCGCCGACAGGCTTCTTCATATGCGCGGTCAAGTTGACCAGTTCCATCACTTCCTGCATCCGTTGGTGCAGCTTCGCGCCGCGCAGCCCGAAGAGGGCGCCGAAAAACTCCAGGTTTTCCTTGGCCGTGAGTTCCGTATATAACGCGTCAGATTGTGCCATGTAGCCGATCCGGGTCATCATCGCGAGCTTCGGCATCGTCGTGCCGAGCACTTCGATATGCCCGCTCGTCGCTTCGTCGATGCCGGCGATCATCTTGACGAGCGTCGTCTTGCCGGAGCCGGAAGGGCCGAGCAGGCCGAATATCTCGCCGTAATTGACCGTGAGGCTGATGCCGTGCAGCACTTCCTTGTCGTCGAACTTGCGAATAACGTCGCGAGTCTCGATACAACAGGTATGCGGACCTGCGCCAGCGCGCGTGTCCTTCGCCATTTGTCGTACTCCTCTCAACTAAGTGAGTGATTACTCACTTTCATGGTTGATTACACGATACTACGGTTTTGATTTGCAGTCAAGTGAGTAATCACTCACAAAAAGGCTCATTTATTTGATCATACACAAAATTTGACTTGACTATTCGTCGTCATAAACGCGTTGAAAGGGGTAGCCATCATCGGGCGCCGCCGTTACAATCATTGGAGGAGGCTTTTCTTGCGGCACGCCGGAAAGGATAAGCTTTCGGGTACGGTGCAGGAGCTGTCCATGCATACCCAAACAGGATGTCAAAGTGGGAGAGTGCAAGCATGATCGACTAACTTATTCCATTTCCATGCTGAGGATGGTTGAATTGGGCTAAATTCAGGATGGTTGTGGCTTAGGTGATACTACTTGTTGCTGAGGCTTGCTGCGATAACTGGAAAAGTCCATTAAAATGGTTGCGATCATCATCCGAAATTTTGATTAAATGGAATCATCCATTTATTTCTGCTCCAAACGGCTTAGCAGCGATAAGTGGACGAATAATAACTGGAGAAATCCTCTTATCTGTCATTCGGCACGAAAAGGCAACTGAAATAAGGGGAGAAATCCATCTATTGCTTCCCGATTCGGTTCCCGTTTTTTGTATCCCTGAGGGATCGGGGTCATAAGCATCATTGAAGCGGAACACAGCCTTGAATTAACTGCACCGATACAGTTGCAAGAAGAAATTACTCAAATTCGTACGCTTCAAAGAGCTGCTGCTGTCGACGAACTTGACGAATCATGAGGTTATGCGCGAGGGAAGGGAGCAGGGAGAACTGTGACGAAGCAATGGATAGCTGACTGGTTGACGGATCAAGCCTTTCTCGGGATGCCGAAGCCGGACCTGTATCATAAGGAAATGGCCGCGGGGGAAGCGGCGGTCCATGAGCCGGGGCTGCGCCACCACCACTGGTATGCAAGAACGGCATTCGAGCTGAACGGGGATGTGCCCGAGGGAGGGCCGGTCCATCTTGACATTACGGCTGACGATTACTACAAAGTGTACGTGAACGGAGCGTTCGTCGGGCAGGGACCGGCGCAGAGCGACGCGGACCACTATTACTATAATCGATTGGAAATACGCGACGCGCTGCGGCCGGGCGTTAATTCGATCGCCGTTCATGTCTATTACCAGGGGCTGCTGAATCGCGCCTACAACAGCGCCGACTATCGGCAAGGGTTGATTGCGGAAATATGGGCGGGAGATCGGCTGCTCGTCAAGAGCGACAGCGCCTGGAAGGCAATCCGCGGAGAGGATAATCTGCCCGGCGAGGTCTTCGGATACGATACGCAGTTTACGGAACATGTGGATGCCCGCTTGTCGCCCGGCAATTGGCAGGCCCCGGATTACGACGACGCCGATTGGCCGAACGCCGCCGTTCATCCGGATGCCCGCTATCGGTTTGCGCTGCAACCAACGCCATCGCTCTCCGTGTACGAGAAGAAGCCCGCTCAAGTTACGCAGCTCGCGCCAGGACATTATTTGGTCGATTTTGGAGAAGAACTGACCGGTCAATTCATGATGAAGGCAAGAGGGGAATCCGGGGAAATTGTCGAGATCTTATCCGGCGAAGAGCTGCTGACGGATGGCAGATCCGTTCGTTACGAACTTCGCTGCAACTGCCTGTACCGCGATACCTGGGTGTTATCCGGCAAGGACGACACATTCGAGACGTTCGATTACAAAGGTTTCCGCTACGTCGAAGTGCGCGGACCGGAGAAGGCGCTGCGGCCCGATTCCTTCCAGGCGGTCGTGCGCCATTATCCGCTGGATGAAGGGGCGTGCCGATTCGAATGTTCGGATGAGCGGATGAATCGGATCTTCGCGATCTGCAAGAACGGGGTCAAATACGGAACGCAAGAGAATTACGTGGATTGCCCGACCCGGGAGAAGGGACAGTATCTCGGGGACAATACGGTCATCGGGCATTCGCATATGCTGGTGAGCGGCGATCCGGGATTGTACCGCAAGGCGATCGAGCAGTTCGCGCGCAGCAGCTCCGTGTGCGAAGGATTGATGGCCGTCGTGCCAGGCCACTTCATGCAGGAAATTGCCGACTACTCGCTGCAATGGCCGCTGCAGCTTCTGGAATATTATCGCTACAGCGGCGACTATGCTTTTTTGGAGCGGATGTATCCGTATGCCGAGCGATTGCTGGAGTATTTCAAGACGCATGAACGGGAAGACGGGCTGCTGCACAATGTATTCGACAAATGGAATCTGGTCGATTGGCCGCAAGAGCTGCGGGACGGATACGACTTCGAGCTTTCCAGGCCGGTGGGCCCCGGTTGTCATAACGTAATTAATGCCTTCTACCTGGGATGCATCGGCGCGACGAACGAAATCTGCAACGTGTTGGGGATCGCATACGATGATCGGCTGCCCGAATTGCGAAGAAGTTATGTCGCTGCGTTCTATGATGAATCGGGGAAATTGTTTGTCGATGCGGAACATAGCCGCCACCATGCGCTGCATTCCAACGTGCTTCCGCTGCTGTTCGGTCTGGCGCCGGAGGAAGCCGTGCCGAGCATGCTCGGCCTCATTCGGGAGAAACGCTTCTCTTGCGGGGTCTACTTCTCGTATTTCGTGTTGAAGGCGCTGGCGCGTGCAGGCGAGCATGCGTTGATTTACGAGTTGATGTCCTCTGAAGACGAACACTCTTGGGGAAACATGCTGAAGGAAGGAGCGACGACCTGCTTCGAAGCCTGGGGCAAAGACCAGAAGTGGAACACGAGCTTGTGTCATCCATGGGCAAGCGCGCCGATCCCGCTGTTGATCGAGGAAATCGTCGGTCTCAAACCCGCACAGCCCGGGTGGGCTGAGATCGCATTCTCGCCTCGGATACCTGCAGCTTGGACATATGGCAAGGTAGAACTGCGAGTTCCAACAGGGACCATTCGCGCCGAATATCGGAATGGCGCGTGGTCGTGCGAATTCCCTCCGGGTACAAAGGCAGTTCAGGAACGGCAGTGATTCCGGATCATCATGTACATGGACGACGCGATGAAAAGGCGGACATGCTGCTCTCGGCAACTTGTCCGCCCAGCTTTGCCTGTCCGGGAGGGAGGCAGCGAATCTTCGGTCAGCCCGGCATTGCTCCCGTGTACACCGATTGCGGGCGGAAAATCCGGTTCACCGGCGCTTGCTCGAGCAGATGCGCGGTCCAGCCCGCCATGCGGCTGGCGCTGAACGTCGGCGTGAACAGGTCCTCCGGCAATGCGACGGTGCGCAGGACGGCTGCCGCGTAAAATTCCACGTTCGTATACAACCGGCGTCCCGGCTTGTATTCCTCCAGCAGGCGAATCGCCGTGTTCTCCACATGCAGCGCGAAGTCGAACCACGGGTCCTCGCCCGTCAGTTTCTCTGTCACTTCGCGCAGCGCCATGGCGCGCGGGTCGCGCGTCTTGTAGACGCGGTGCCCGAAGCCCATCAGCCGCTCGCCGCGTTCCAGCTTCCCGCGAATCCATGCTTCCGCGTTGTCCTTCGTGCCGATCTCGTTCAGCATATGGATGACTTCCGAAGGCGCGCCTCCGTGCAGCGGGCCCTTCATGGCGCCGATCGCGCCGGTCGCGGCGGAGATCAGGTCCGACTGCGTGGACAGGATCGTGCGGCCCGAGAAGGTGGAGGCGTTCATGCCATGTTCGGCGGTCAGCACGAAATAAGCGTTCAAGGCGCGAACATGAGAGACTGGCGGCACGGTTCGATGGACCATATACAAATAATTGGCAACATGGTCGAGATCGGCGCGCGGGGCAGGGGCGACCGTACCCAGCAATCGATGATGGCGGTAAGCGATGATCGTCGGAATAACGGCAATGACGTTCAGCGCTTGATCCTCCGTCGGCGGCCATTGGTACTCGCCGGTTCCCATCGCCGACACTGCCGTGCGCAGCACGCTCATCATGTCGCTGTTCTGCGGCAGCAGATCGATCACCGCCTGCACGTGAGGAGCCAGTTCCCGCTTTCCGGCCAACTGTGCCTTGAAGGCGTTAAGCTCATCTTCGCCGGGTAATTCTCCGTTCATCAGCAAGTACACGACTTCCTCGTAATCGTGGTGTACCGCCAGATCTTTCGCCCAGTATCCCCGATAGACCAGATAACCGTTCTCCCCATCGACCAGGCTCATGTCCGTATCCGCTGCCACAACACCATCCAAACCCGTTACTTTAGGCATTCCCGATTCTCCCTTTGGCATAGATTCTTCTTTCTATTTTACCGCAGGTGAATTGTTAACAAAAATAAATTAATACGTTAGAATTGATAATGAATCATAATCAATCATATAACACCAACAGATGATTGACGTCCACACAAGGGGAGATCCATATCGACATCCAATGGCTCAAGACGTTCGCCGCAACCGCACACCTTGAAAATTTCCGCCGGGCGGCAGAGCAGTTGTTCCTCGCACAACCCACGGTCACGATGCATATCAAGCACTTGGAGGAGCTGCTCGGCATCATGCTGTTCGAGCGCAAAGGCCGCAACGTCTTCCTCACGGAAGCGGGCAAGCGGTTCCTCCCCTACGCCAGGCAGATGCTGGACAGCCTGGAGTCGGGCGTGCACGATCTGGAAAGCTGGCGGCAAGGCTACAAGCGCAAAGTGACGATTGCCGTATCGCCGCTCGTGGCGGCTTCGATGCTGCCGATGATCGTGCGGCGGTTTCTGGCGGGTTACCCGGACATCGAGATCGTCATCGAGGTGATGGAGTCCGTCGATATTCGCGGCGCGATCCTGGGCGGCCAAGCCGACATCGGCTTAACGCGGATGCGAACAGCCTATTCCGACATGGAGCAGCTCAAGCTGAACGAGGATCCCGTCATTCTCGTCGCGCCGCACGACGGCGGTGACGCGGAGGGCACGCCGCCGCTCGATCTGGAACAACTGCTGCAGCGCTACCTGATCTTGACGCACAACCATCCGGAGTACTGGGACGAGCTGCTCAGCGCCATCCGCCGCCGTTATCCCCGCATTCGCACGATGAAGGTTTCGCAAGTGCACGTCACCAAACGTTTCATCGAAGAAGATCTCGGTATCTCGTTTCTGCCGCGCTCGACCGTCATCCGAGAGGTGCTGGAGGGGCGCGTGCTGGAAGTGCACACCGACGAGATCGCCATGCCCGTCGCCTCCACCTATCTGATCCACAAGACGGACAAGGAGGAAGTCGGCGCCTTCATGCGGTTTATTCAGGATTTCTATGCGCTGCCGGGAGGATGAACGGATCGTGATCTATCCCCAACGCGGCTGAACGCACATTTCGAATGAACGTATAATGATCTTCATGTTTCCGAAATAAAAAACAGCTCGCTGTTCGTTCGCGAGCTGCATATGCCTAAGTGTGACGATTTGAAGTTTTGACAGTGTCGGACTTCTGCCGATATTCGCGCATTAAAATTTTAGACGCTTCTGATAATCCATCTGAAGGTATTGTGAGAAAGCCTGCAGGATCTACCAAGCGTTTCTTGACAGATAACAGTTCGCGACGATTGCCTGGTTTCCGGGAAGTTATTGTTCTTCGAGGCATATGATCACGTCCTTTATCTGTAGTATACATTGATCCAATGGTTCGTAACTTAATATAATAATTTCTGTACTGGTCTTTCGGCGTTAACGCGATGAATCCATCTCCACCTGGAATATGATTACTCCTTTGACCTGCAAAGGCGATAAGCAATCTTGCCACATTAATAAATCGTCGAGGGCTTGTTCGATTGTGAGGTGCTGATTCAATAAGGTGGACAAAAACATGATCTTCGCCATCACTCATGGAGATGCCGCCATGTATCGTATTCGTCATAGTATCCTTAAGTGCATGAACGTTGCGACCATCTTTTGCGGTAAGTTCTTGGGTCCAAAGGATCTTTGGTTCCCACCTCATTGCCATAGCATCATTCATTGTGAGAGGGGAGATTTCGGCTCTGTGCAGTGTTCCGAGCACATCTTCCAAGTACCAATCGGCCAAGTCCGCCCACCTCTTGACGAAAACCAGTTCCAATAATTAAGCAACTTAATCATAGCACATATGTTCTCTTTTATAAAGACGGTGCTAATTAAAATGAATCCCGCAATCGATCGATAATCCGCAAACATTCGATATTGCATGAGAATTGTTCTTCAGGTATGATCGAAGCAAATGGAACGGTGTGCGCGACTGGCGGAACATGGGTATAACCATGGGGGAGCGCATAGCCAGCTTGCGATAGCCGTACGCCTGGGCTGAGGTGAGGGGACATCCCCTTGCCTCTTTGCGTTTTCGCAAGAAACTAACCGAAACTGGAGCGATGGCGATGACGGAAAACGAGAGCGGCAATGCGACCGGCAGCACCAACAGCACTAACAGCATCAGCACCAACAGCGACACAAACAGCGACAATACGCTCATCCTGGACGGAACCCGCGTGGCGCAAGCGATCAAGGACGAATTGAACGGGCGGGTGCAGGCGCTCGCGGCGCGCGGCGTGACACCGTGCCTGGCGACGATCCTGGTCGGGGACGACCCGGCGTCTGCTACTTACGTCCGTATGAAAGGCAACGCCTGCAAGCGCCTCGGCATCGAATCCCGGCGCATTCATTTGGATAGCGGCACGACGACCGACCAACTCCTCGCCACGATCCGCCAGTTGAACGAGGACCCGCTTGTCCACGGCATTTTGCTGCAGCATCCGGTTCCGGCGCATATTGACGAACGAGAGGCATTCGAAGCGATCCGCATCGACAAGGACGTCGACGGCGTAACGACGCTCGGCTTCGCGCAGAACGCGTTCGGCTTCGCCGCGTATCCATCCTGCACGCCGGCTGCGATATTGGCGATCCTCGACTACTACAAACTGCCGATCTCCGGCAAGCATGCGGTCGTCATCGGCCGGAGTCCGATTCTCGGCAAGCCGGTCGCGATGATGCTGTTGAACCGCGACGCCACCGTCACGATCTGCCATTCCAGAACGACCGGCCTCGAACGTATCGTGCGCGAAGCCGACATTGTCGTCGCGGCGGTCGGCAAGCCGAAGTTCGTGCAAGGCGATTGGATTCAAAATGGGGCTGTCGTGCTGGATGCAGGGTACAACGCGGGCAATGTAGGCGATGTCGATTACGAAGCCTGCGTGTACAAGACGAGCGCCATTACGCCGGTCCCCGCCGGCGTCGGCCCGGTGACGATCGCGATGCTGATGAAGCATACGGCGGACGCCGCAACAGCGGCCTGTACCTGATGTAACTCGGCTGCCTCAGGCTATTCCGATTTGTGACCAACCATGTACCGCGCGGCTAAACTCGCCGGATTCAAACTCATGAATAGGAGCGTCGCGATGATTTCTCCCGAAATTCTTGCGGAGTCATCCCTGTGTTGCGTCTGAACATTTTGATGAAATATCCGGCCTCCAAGCCGATTTGATTCGCCACCTCGTGGATTTTCAACGGGGTCTGATCCAGCAATTCCATTGCCTTATCCATCTTTCTATCCGAGATATACTCCGTCAGGCCTTGTCCTGTAATTTGTTTATAGAGTCTGGACAAGTAAGACGGGTTGAGATGAACGACATCCGAAAGCGCGTTTAATGAAAGATCGCCTCCGAGATTGTCCAGGATATGTTGGTGCAAGCGGGTTGTGATAAGGTGGGTGTTCGCGTTGCTTTCAACAGTAACATTATCAAGCAGAAGCTTGACGACATGCTGAAGACGATAGGAAGCGGCTTCCCAAGTCGGTTGATCCTCAATCCGCACCATGTTTTCAAGATCGAGGGGGGCTAAAGCCTCCCTGGATAACGACAAGCGATTGACAAAGGACAAGATTCGGGCTGCGATGTTATAGTAGGTATCCAGATAAGCGTGGTAATGTTGGGTTGCTTCTTGCAGCATGGAATGGCACAAGGAACAGAAATTTTCATAAGCCCTTCCCTCCAAATACTGCTCCAACAGCTTCAGGTTATGACGATTGTTGAGCGATAGGGCGTCAGTCCCGGCCACCTGTTCCATCTTGTCAAGGCCGTCGATCAACAAGACTTCTTTACCCAGGCCCAAACCATGCCGAATTTGCCCAAGCATGCGATGGAACGCGGCAGGTACTTGATCCCATGAGCATGCCGCGCCTTTGCAGACAAGGGATATCGATATTTTTAAAAGTTGACGGCAGGCTTGTTGAATGGCGTCCAGCGTACTGTGAATATCGGTAATCAAACTTTCCCATTCCGGCAAGCTTTGGTTTTTGGGCTGCAGAATCCATACAAACTTCGTCGCATCGTATCGGACCGGATATAATGTACTGTGAGATAGAAATTCTTGCGCGATATTATGAATGGCAAACAGCATGAGCAATTGATCGGAAGCGGAATCTGTTTCCCATCCCTCATCCAATCTCCCTAGAATAAGCAGAACGGGAATCGTCGAATTCAGCGGCATTTCAAGTCCGTCCGGGCCAGTGGCCGTCACATGGCGCTCGCCATCCAATACAGCGATCAAGAATTCTTTTTGCAGCAAGGGCTTTGCCAGTTCCATCTCTCGCTTCGCTTCCGTTAGCAAACGGTTCTTCTCATCGGATTCACGAATGCTGGCAATGGCGTTTCTCAGCGCGTCCACAATTCGTTCATCGCTCTCCGTTTTTAAAATATAATCAAATCCGCCATTGCGCAGAGCCGCCTGCACATAATTGAACTCATTAAATCCGGTCAGGAAAATAACCTTGCACCGAGGCCAGCGTTCATGAATGTGTTGCTGCAGCTCAATTCCGTTCATCCCCGGCATATGAATGTCGGCAAAAATGATATCCACATCCCGGGTCCTAAGCTGCTGAAGGGTCTCTTCCGCGGAATACGCCTTCAAGACTTCAAGGTCAAATTCTTTGATCTCATGGAATAAATCATACAGACCGTCCACGATGATCGGCTCGTTATCGACGATGAGTATCCGATGCAGGTTACCTCACTCCTGTTCAGAAGTCGTACTAGCCCTGGGCAGCCGCATCGCGACTTTTAAGCCGGATTCCGCTCCCATGGATAAGGAAATGCCGTATTCGGATCCGAATCGGTATACAAGCCGGCGATGCAAGTTGATAAGCCCGGTGGTTTCTTCCGCATGATTGAATTCGCTCAGTCTTTTTTGCAGGCGTCGAACAGCGGTCTCCTCTAGATGCTCTCCGTTATCCTCAATGTAAATCCATGCATCGTGATCCAGCACCTCGAACGTTACGGACAATTTGCCTCCGCTTACGCGACGTTCCAATGCGTATTTATAGGCATTCTCTACAATAGGTTGCAGAACCAGCCGCGGAACGGGAATGGAACTCAGCTCATCAGGCAAATCGTCAAAACGCACTTGGATCAGATGCGAGAAACGGATCGTCTGGATCTCCACATAGTTTCTGGCATGCGCGACCTCTTCGGCCAGAAGAACTTCACTGCTCGAATTGCGGGTCATGAAATGGAAATAATTCGACAAGTACCTCGTGAAGTCGATTTGAATCGGGTCTCCGCTTTTCTTGGCCAGCCTATTCAAGATAAACAGGCTGTTGTACAAGAAGTGAGGATTGATCTGGGATTGCAATTGCCGCAATTCGGCATGCTGCACGCGATACTTGTGTTCATAGACTTCATTGATCATTTGCTGTAAGTTATAAACCATCGTATTGAATTGTTGATAGAGATATTGAAATTCATCGTGCCTATGCTCATGGATGGAGATGCCTAAATCCCCATTCTCCACCTTCCGGAAGCCGCGGATCAGTCTCTGCAATGGCCGATGAATCAAACGAAAGATAAGGAAGGAGACGCACATGATCAGGATCAGCGACAAGCCGGAAATCGTCCAGAACCAAAACCGATATTGCCGCAACGGTCCGAGAATCGACTTCTCCTTCTCGTAGATCAGCAAGTTCGTGCTTAGCGTGCGGGATTTTTCGGCAGCAGCCAGGTAGGTTTCCCCCCACAGATTAAAGGACTTGATTCCTTCAAAGGATTGCAATAAAGGAGGAAACGTTGATTCGTTAATAAGCGGGAGCTGGCTGTCGGAAGGGATTTGCCAACCCTTATCCGAATTGATCCATAACATATCGGCCTTCGATTGTTCCGAAAATTGACGAAGCTCCTCTTCCAGTCGCGTGACCGAGATCTCCACGTCCAGAATGAAGGATGGCTTGATGTGATTCGATTGGATCGGATATGGAAGACTGATGAACAAGCGATCCTTCCAATGGATAAAAGGAGACTCGTAAATGTTGGTAACTTGGTTCAGGGCTTGGAATTGATCTAGCGGAATCGATCCGAAGCCGTTCTGGGAAATGGATCGGTCGATGGAAGTGATATGAACTTCGGCGACCTGAATATATTGGCTTGAAGCCTGGATGATCGCGAGTTCTTTCTGGATACGCTTAATGGTTATCCTTTGTTCGTCATAGCTCATGATCTCGCTTCTGTTGCTCAGCATGTCGAGATCGTCATGGATGGCCAGTTCTTTCATGAGATTAATTATGCGGGCGAATTCATTCTCCAGCGTTCGGTTATAAAATTGAACCTTGGAGCGCATGGAATTGGCGATTTCCGTTCGGACGGTAGAGGAGCCGTATTCGTTCATAATGAGACTCAGGCCGAACAGGGGCGTTAGGACCATTAAGAAGGTAGCGATCAGCTTGAGATGGATGGGAATGCTGCTCGGAATGATGTTGCGGATAGGATCACCTTGCTTTCCCGTCATGGATGCTGCTATATCTTTCGACAGGGTTGCGTGCCTTCCCTTCATGGCTTGACAAGTGGTAAAGAAAAAACCGCGAATGTAAAAACTGTTCCATATCGCAAGATAACGGGGCTTTCTATAATGGGGTATGTGCACAAGCAAGCCAGCTTCAAATTGAGTAAAGGGGAGACGACAACGTGAAAAAACGCAAAAAAAGAAAGCTGTCTTTCATCGCATTAACGGCCTTAATGACGCTAATCACTGCATGTTCCGGCGGGGAGTTAAAATCATCCGAGACAGCGTCGGCGTCTGCTTCAGCGTCAAATAACGTACAGACGGCAACCGGCCAATCGGAGGAAACCCCGGATCCGTTTGGCAAGTACGATCCGCCGATTAAGCTGACCACGGTCAAAATCTTCAATGCATCGGATAAGTTCATGCCGGGGGAAACGGCGGAGAAGAATGTTTGGCTTGACGGATATGCGCGGGACTTGGGGATTGAGGTGAAAGTCGATTGGTCCGTGGTGGGCGATGAGCCCGGCGGCCCGGGAGAGCAGAAGCTGAACGTAAGCATCGCATCGAATGACCTTCCAGACATTATTCCGGTAAACTCCAAACAGTTGAAGCAACTGGTCGATAACGACATGGCTGAGGATTTGACCGAAGCGATCGAGAAGTATGCCTCGCCGCAATTGAAGAAGTTTCTGGCCGTGAATGACGGTTTGGCCTTAAAGACAGCCACATTCGGCGGGAAGGTTCTGGCACTCCCTTATGTAGCCTCAAGCATCGACAATGCATCCATGATCTGGATCCGCAAGGATTGGCTGGACAAGCTTCAATTGCCCGAACCGAAGACGATGCAGGATATCCTCCAAATCATAGATGCGTTCACGAACCGGGACCCGGATGGTAACAACAAGAAGGATACCTACGGAATCGGCTTAAACAAAGACGTATACACCGGAGGTTTATACGACCTCACCGGCTTTTTCGAAGGGTATCACGCCTATCGGAACCTTTGGCTCGAGGATAATAGCGGCAAATTGGTGTACGGCGGTATCCAACCGGAAATGAAAGCTGCTTTGACCAAACTCCAGGACATGTTCAAAGCGGGCCAAATCGATCCGGAATTCGGCGTGAAAGACGGGACCAAGGTCAATGAATCGGTCGTGTCAGGCAAGATCGGTTTGTATTACGGACAGCACTGGACCGCTTTCTATCCGCTTCCGGATTCGTTCAAGCAAGACCCGAGTGCCGTCTGGAAGCCGTACCCTATCGTTTCAATAGACGACAAACCGGCCATTCCATCCGTAGGAACCGGCGTCAATCCGGAGTCTGTCAATTCGGGGTACACCGTTTTTAAAAAGGGCTCTAAACATCCGGAAGCGCTAATTAAGCTGGTGAACTATTATGTGGATAAAGAATACGGATGGGACACCGGAGGGTATGACGACAATTTCCACCAACCTGATCCGAATCCGGACGGCATCATTCGTTGGAGACTTGCTGCGGCGTATATGTCCGACCCCGGACAGAATCTGAACATCTATCGCGGCGTTAAGGCCGCATTGGAGAACAACGACCAAGATGCGCTGAAGAACTTGCAGGCAAAAAGCAATTACGATATCTATAATCGCTTTATCGCGAACAAGGATCCGGCCGACTACGGCAATGCGATGTGGGCAGGACCCAAAGATACGGCGTTAAGCATACTGGATTACTATGAGACCAACAAGCTTGGATTGGCGGATCGATTCTACGGCTCCAAGACGGATACGATGGTCCAGAAGCAATCTACTTTGGATAAACTTCAGCTGGAAACGTTCACCAAGATCATTATGGGTGGACTGCCGGCAGACGGCTTCGACCAATTCGTATCGGATTGGAAGAAGCTCGGCGGGGATACGATTACGCAAGAAGTCAACGACTGGTATGCCTCAATAAAATAATCGGGTGAAAGGAAGGAGGATGCATAAGGGGAAGCCCTGCTGCTCCTCCCTTCATTTCCGGCAAGATTCGCGCGGAGGTGGATAGGAATGTTGTCGCCCAGGCGGCTGCGGGTCATGCCGCTCCATATTATGCTTGCCCCGGCTCTATTGCTTATCCTGATTTACAGCTACGGTCCGATCGCGGGTATTTACCTCGCTTTCGAGAAGTTCATGCCTTCCAAGGGGTTGTTCGGATCGCCGTTCGTCGGGTGGGACAATTTTAAATATGTTTTGGATTTGCCGGACACGAAACAGGTCTTGATCAATACGGTAGCGATTGCCGGCATGAAGATCGTGCTGAACATAACGGCGCCCATCTTCTTGGCTTTGCTGCTGAACGAAGTCCGGCTTCGATTGTTCAAGAGAACTGTTCAGACGATCGTATATTTGCCCTACTTCCTGTCATGGGTTCTGCTAGGAGGCATCTTGGTCGACATTCTGTCTCCCTCGCAAGGAATCGTGAACCAAGCCCTTCAATTTGTAGGGGCGAAGCCGATTTTTTTCCTTGGCGACCCGGAATGGTTTCGCTTCACGGTTGTCATTACTGATCTATGGAAAGAAATCGGCTTCAATACGATCGTATTCCTGGCTGCGATCACAAGCGCCAATCCCTCCTTGTATGAGGCGGCTGTTATCGACGGCGCGAACCGCTTGCAGCAGACGCTCCATGTTACGCTGCCTTCGATGCTTCCGATTATCGTCTTGATCGCCACTTTAAGTTTAGGCAATGTACTGAACGCAGGATTCGATCAGATCTTCAACATATACAGTCCGCAGGTTTATTCTCAAGGCGATATACTCGATACGTTCGTCTATCGGATCGGAATCGTGGATACCCAGTACGGCGTTGCAACGGCTGTAGGCTTGTTCAAATCCGTGATTTCCTTTCTCTTCATCTCGGTATCCTATCTGCTGGCCTATCGTTTCGCCAACTATCGAATTTTCTAAGAAAGCGGTGTCTTCTCATGGTTGGTCGAATGTCGGCTTCCAGAGTCGTATTCAACTTTTTTAATTATGGATTTCTAGCCGTATTTTCTCTGCTCGCGCTGTTTCCGTTTCTGAATGTACTAGCCTTGTCCCTAAGCGATAAGACATTCGCCGCGGCAGGACTTGTCAAGCTTTGGCCGATCGGGTTTACGTTCAACTCCTATAAATTCGTATTTCTCCGTCAAGCGTTCTTTACGGCGTTCGGGATCTCGTTCATTCGGGTCGTATTGGGGACAGGGATCAGCTTGCTGATGACGATACTGGTGGCTTACCCTTTATCGAAGGAGGAAAGGGCTTTTCCCGGACGCACGGCCTACGCCTGGATCTTCGTCTTTACCATTTTGTTTAACGGAGGATTGATTCCTTGGTACATGACGATCAAAGCGACAGGAATATTGGATTCGATCTGGGCGTTGGTGCTTCCGGGCGCGGTGCAAGTGTTCAATTGCATTTTGCTGCTTAATTTCTTTCGAGGTTTGCCCAAAGCATTGGAGGAAGCCGCATTCGTAGACGGCGCGAAGCATTGGAAGATTCTATGGGGGATTTTTATACCGCTTTCGGCGCCGGCTTTGGCTACCGTTGCGTTGTTTACGATCGTATGGCATTGGAATTCTTGGTTTGACGGCATGATCCTAATGAATTCTCCGGACAAATACCCGCTGCAAAGTTATTTGCAAACGGTTGTCGTCAAGTTGAATACGTCCGCATTCGCGAATATCGATCCCGCCCAAGCCAAATTGCTGAATGAAATTTCCGACCGAACAGTGAAAGCGGCTCAAATCTTCATGGCCACGATTCCGATTATGCTCGTGTATCCATTTCTGCAAAAGTATTTTATGACGGGAATCGTACTGGGCAGCGTAAAAGAGTGACCAATACGCGAGAGGGGATGCAGGAAATGAAAATTAAGACGGTTTACCGTACTTCTTTTACACTTGCATGGCTTGCAGCCGTTCTGTTTCTGATGACGCAATCGCTTGGTGCCCATACGGCTTCCGCGGAGACCTCCGGAGACGGTTACGTGACTTACGATTCATCCTCCAAAACCTGGACCTTGGGAACGGCTTCCGTGGAGAAAAAGATTCAATTGAACGGAAGCGGTCAGTATTTGCTCACCAGTTTCAAAAACAAGCTAACCAACACGGAGTACATCCAAGGCACGCAAAACTCGGACGAGTTTCAACTCCAGGCGGGGAGTACGACCTATAACGGTTCGACTGTAGGCTGGGTTTATGATACTCATTCCATCAGCACCTTGTCGCAAGGCGAGTTGGAGCTGCAGGTTACCTTCCATAACAGCGTTCTGCAAGTGACCCGGCATTATGCGGTATTCCCTTCGACCGGAGCGATCCGGGAATGGACTGATTTTAAAAACGTCTCGGGCAGCTCGCTTAACTTTGCGTAGCGAACAATCAATCGATTACGAGCCCTAAGACTGTGATCGGCGTGTTCCAAGGCGATCTGGATGATATGGGCAATACGATCGCGGATTATACGTATCGTTACCTGTGGGATTACACGCGCAACACGTTTACCGAAGCAGGTGGGACCTGGCAGTGGCGAATCAGCCCGCAAATGCCGAGTGCGTTCGACTCGATCAATTACAATCGCTATGTAGGTGGATACACGGTTCACATCGATGCCGATTGGTATAACAATAAGGGGGATTGGGTAGAAGCAATTGCCAGCGACGATTTTGCCAAAATTAACGATTTCCTGAAGAAGAGCGACATGATGCTAAAGTTGTGGTCCCCGCTTTGGCAAGCGGATTACGGTTCCCAAGTCGTCAACGACCATCCCGATTGGGTGACGGCTGGAGATGGCGTAGGGTTCTATGGACTTCACCTGAATTTGGCCAAGGCGGATGTCTATAATTGGATTCTCAACAAAGCGAATGCGATGCAGGCGGCATGGGGGCCTTACCAATGGCGATATGACGGGATGCCTGCCTGGAAAGTGGGCGGTAGCGATAATGATATGCTGATGCAATCGGAAAATTTCTTTAAACTGCTTAAGGCGTTCAAGGATGCCAATCCGCAGGCGTGGATAAACGGATGTTCCTCCGGCGGCGAAACGCTGCTTATGGAAGCTTTGCGATTCTCCGATACCCAGCAGATTACGGATGGCAACGCGTATCATTATGCCGGCTATTATCAGTCGTTGAAGCTTCCGATCGACAAAATCGGGTGGCCTGCTTCCATTCCAGCCATGACGTCGGATTTCAATACCTTCGATCCTATAGATCCAGTTTTGAAGGAAAACACCCGCAAATATAATGAGTTCAACCGTTATCTGGCTTCGCAAGGACTGAAAGGCCGCTGGGTCAAAGTGTACCGTCCGACCGTAAGCAGCGGAGATTCGACTTATGTTTTGCAGAAGACGAACGGAGACGGGACGAAGGCGACAATTGAGTTTAGCAAATTCACGCCGTATTTCAATACAAGCTTTACTGTCTACCCTAAAGGGCTTATAGACACCGAGAATTACACGCTTCGCTGTTATATGGGGGGCTGTACGCCTCAGACGCAAACCGGAGCGTATTGGAAATCCCATGGAGTTGCGATAGCGAATTTGCAGCGGGTGGAGACCGTCTTATTTAACATGACGGATTATCCAGGAGCCGGTACGGACAATACCGCCCCGGAGGCGCCAAGCAACGTCTTGAAGAAAACGGCAACCAACATGGACCGTTTCGGCGTGGAATTAAGTTGGACGGCTGGTACGGATAACCGCTGGATTTCCTATTATGAAATCGAAAGAAATGGCGCCGTCATAGACAAAGTTTCGAGAGGAGTCTACGACTTCATCGCCGACGGCGATATCAATGACATTTACAAGGTGAGAACGGTAGACGGGGACGGTAACGTGTCCGGTTACGCCACCGCTTCACTGCAGTCAGGTGGTCCATCCTCTCCCGGTCCCATCACCGTCCCCAATATATTTCGAGCTTCGACGGACTTCGGTGCATCACAAGGAGGAAACAATTGGGCTTACCTGCAGCAGTACGCCCCTTACACCAGTTATATGTACCTGACGAACATGAATTGGGACGCCGCGAACAGCCGCTGGAAGGGCAATGAGGAATATGCGTTGATCGCAGGCAACTGGATGTCCCCTGGAGAGACCTACAATGCAGTACGCAAATGGATTGCGCCCAAGGACGGAACCATTCTGGTCTCGGGCCATATCGCGCTAGGACAGTCCGGCCAAGGCGGAGACGGAGTCGCCGTCACGATCAAGAGAAGCGGGGGCTACCCATTTATGGAGAGTAATGTATGGGGCCCGTACACGATGGACGGAAACGACACCACGGGATTATCCCACAGTTTGGTCCTTGACATCAAGAAAGGAGAAGCGCTGTACTTTAACGTCAACAAACGCGGGAATAACTACTACGACGTAACGAACTGGGATCCGAAGATTACTTACGGTTCGACTTATATTGCGGCAGACGGTTTCTCCGGCGTGCAAGGAGCCAATCAGTGGTTATACCAGGAATGGGATGGAAGTGCTTATCAGAACATGGCTACTTACTCATCCGGCACGGGGGTTTGGAGCGGAAGCCAACCTTTCGTGTTAATCGGTGCGGGGACCCAACATCCCGATACTTATGATTCCGTAAGAACGTGGGTCGCTCCGTCATCGGGGATTATTGTCGTAGCTGGGACAGTCAAAATGGGAAGCGCGGGCGGAGACGGCGTGGTGGCCACAATCAAGAAAAACGGCTCAACCGTATGGGGGCCGACTGCCATTGCCGCAACGGACACAGTGACGGGAGCAAACCATGATTTCGAGATTTCCGTCAGTGCGGGCGACAAGCTTTACTTTATCGTGAATAAGAACGGAAACAACTATTTCGATGCAACGTTCTGGAATCCGAGCGTTACGATTTTGCCGTAGGAGCGGAGAAGAGAATGGAGAAGGATCAGATGACACGGGGCGGACAACATGATTACGAAATCGCGGCTTATTATTTTCCCAATTATCATGAGGACCGAAGCAATGGGGAACGTCATGGCAAAGGTTGGACGGAGTGGGAGCTTGTCAAACGGGCGACGCCTCGATTTCCTGGGCATCAGCAGCCGAAGGTGCCGCTTTGGGGATATGAAGACGAGGCGGATCCTGCGGTCATGGCCAGGAAGATCGATGCAGCGGCGGAGCATGGGATCACTTCGTTCCTGTTCGATTGGTACTGGTATAAGGAAGGGCCATTTCTGCATCGGGCGCTGGAAGAGGGTTTTCTGCGAGCGCAGAATAACGATCGGCTATCGTTTGCCCTCATGTGGGCCAATCATGATTGGGAGGACCTGCATCCCGCCAAACGAAATCCACCGCATGCCAAGCTGTCTCAAGGTGCGATATCAAGGGAAGATTTCGTTCAGGCGACCGATCATATGATCCAGCATTATTTTTCCCATCCTTCCTATTTGAGGGTGAACGGCGGATTGTATCTCTCCATTTACGAGCTGATGAGCCTGATCAAGGGCTTCGGAGGGAGCTTGGAGACGACGCGGGACATCCTGCAGGATCTGCGTAGGCGGGTACGGGAAGCGGGACTCGGAGAGCTGCATCTCAATGCCGTCGTTTGGGGGATCCAGGCGTTGCCGTCAGAGGAAAAGATCGCGGACGTGAACGGTTATATGGAGAGGCTTGGCTTCGACAGCGTGACTTCGTATATTTGGGTGCATCACCAACCGATGCCGGATTTTCCCGCCACAGACTATGCCGCTTTCCGGGAAGTCAACCAGGGGGATTTCACCAAGTTCACGGAAGAATACCGGGTTCCTTACTTTCCGAACGTCACGATGGGCTGGGATCCTAGTCCGAGAACCGTTCAATCGGAGGTATACGATGAAGTTGGATACCCCTACACGCCTGTTCTGGTCGATAATACGCCGGATGAATTTCGCAAGGCGCTGAAAGCGGTCAAGCGGTTTCTCGATTCCGCTTCGACCGTGCCTAAGCTATTTACGATCAATGCTTGGAATGAGTGGACGGAGGGCAGCTACCTGGAGCCGGATACGGTGAATGGCATGGGATACCTCAATGCGATTAAGGAAGTATTCAAGAGATGACGACGCGAAACCCGGAACAGGTTGCGATCGTCGAGCCGTCTGCACACCGCGTTTATCAGCGACGTGACGATGGTCGCGCGGACATACCTTTTGAGATTGTCCTGCCTAACGGATGCAAGGGCGAATTGGAAATTCGCTTGCGGCCGAGGGCCCGATTGTCGACTGGAATCATACGTCGGCTAGTGGAAGGGGGAACAGAAACAGGTTGTTTCGAACGAATCCCCACTGGAAGTTATCGAATGGAGGTTCGATTCGTTGGCGCGGATTGGGACTCGTGTGCTGACGTCGAACCTTTCCATGTGGGCGATTTATGGGTGCTAGCGGGTCAGTCCAACATGGAAGGCTGCGGCAAGCTGAAAGAGGTTGAAGCTCCGGAAATCGGAGTCAGTTGCTTCTACATGGGAGATAAGTGGGATATCGCGCAAGAGCCGTTGTGCTGGTTGAACGAATCGCTCGACCGCGTGCACTGGAGAGCTTCGGAAGCCGAACTTTCGCAAGTTGTTGTACGGGAAAGGCGCGGAAGAACGATCGGGGCCGGGCTTGGAATGGCATTCGGTAAAACCATTCTGCGCCATACGGAAGTACCCGTCGGCTTGATCATGTGTGCCCATGGGGGCTCATCCATGACGCAGTGGAGCAAAGATTCGGTATCCGGAGACGATGCGGGAAACACACTGTATGGTGCCATGTTCCGCAAGATTCATAAGCTGGGCGGTAAAATAAAAGGGGTACTATGGTATCAAGGGGAAGCAGAAGCGAACGAGGCGGATGCGATTTTGTATGACGGGAGGATGAAAGCCTGGGTAGCGGAGTTCCGCCGGGATCTCGGGGATCAATCGATTCCGTTTATCTACGCGCAATTATCCGTGGTCTATTTCATGGATTCCGAAGCCGTCTGGTGGAATCGCGTTCAGCACGAGCAGCTTCTTCTCGAAGAAGCGCTCGCTCCGGCGGCAATGGTCCCAACCATCGACGCGGAGCTGTCGGACATCATCCACTTGAATACGGCTTCGCTTCGCGAGGTCGGGCGCAGGATGGCTCTTCAGGCATTAAGGCTCAGCTATGGACAGCATGGGTATTCGACAGGTCCCCGCATGGATTGCCTGAAATGGAACGACGATCGCACAGAGCTTCATATCGCCGTAACGGGCACGAACGGATGCCTTCAGTTGGAAGAACGGATTTACGGATTTACGATCGAGGCAAACGGTGAAAATCTGCTGCATAGCGCCTTCCTCTCCCCAGACCGGCAAGCTATTCGAATTCTGTTCGATGAGAACGTTCCGATTGACAGCCGGCTATGGTACGGGACGGGGTTGAATCCGACAACGAACGTGAAGGATGCCGCCGGCATCCCGATGCCGATGTTCGGTCCGGTTGGGTTGTAACGTTATGTTTGGAACTGCTCAACATCCCGCGTGCCGCCAGGGAAATGTGCCAATCGAGTGGCGAGGCAGTTGGGCAAAGGCTATACCGTCCTGCGATACTCGCGCGGGGAGACGCCGGTATACTTCTTGAACAGGCGAGAGAAATAGAACACGTCCGAATAGCCGAACAGGTCGGCGATCTCCTTCACGGAGTCGCTCGTGTTCAGCAGCCGGTTCTTCGCTTCGGCGATCTTCAGGCGGTGCATATGCTCATTGAGCGGATAGCCGCTCGATCTGCGCACGAGACGCCGCAGCGTAGACATGGAAATATGGTGCTGCTCGCAGAAACGCTTGGGATCGAAACGTTCGTATACCGATTGATTCAAGTCTTCGAGCAGCTTCTCGGCAGCGCCGGCCCGGTCCGGCACGAGCAGCGTCCTTGCTCCCAGCACGAATTCGAAGAGCAGCGCTTCCAACTGCAGCGCGGCCCGGTCCAGATCGCCGGGCACGCTGCTGTCCATCAGCCTGAATATTCGTTCGATGCGGTGCGCATAAATATCCAGGGGCCCTACTTGCCGTACCTTGTCCGTCTCGCGCAGCCAACTGCCGAGCCATTCCCCGATACGCGCCCCCTCGATCGTGAAGTAATACTCATCCCAAGTCCCGCCTTTATCAGGCCCATAGTTGAATGAAGAGCCCGGAAAGAAGAAGAACAGGCTGCCTTCCCGAACCGTCTGGAGTTCGCCCTCGTCGATCTGGTAAGTGCCGGAACCGCCTGCGATATAGACGACTGCCCAATGGTGAAACTGCGCATGGTTCCTATACAAGGTTCGACCCGGCAAATGCCCGACACTCAGAATGGACAGCGAAGGCAAATCCAGAAGGCTCCGGTCAACCTTGCGACCGATGATGCGAATCGGTTTTGTGCTGATCGTATAGTCCATGTAAGTGGTTGTAATAGGCATGTATACACCGCCGTTCACATGTTAATGTGACTCTATAATACAGTTGCAAGGAGGATAACAGCAATATGGGCAGCTTGAAAATCGGCATTATCGGAGCGGGCTCCATCGCGGAATCGCATCTGCAAGCCTACGAGGCGAATGCGGAAGCGCAATTGTATGCCGTCGCCGACTTGAACGAGCCGCGTGCTCAGGCGACCAAGAGCAAGTATGGCATGGCGAAGGCATTCACCGATTATCGCGAGTTGCTTGCGGATCCCGACATCGACGCGGTCAGCATCTGTACCTGGAACAACATGCACGCCGAGATGAGCATCGCGGCGCTGCGGGCGGGCAAGCATGTGTTGGTGGAGAAGCCGTTGTCCCGCACGGTGGAAGAGGCGGAGCGGATTCGGGATGCGGTGCGGGAAACGGGGAAAAATTTGCAGGTCGGCTTCGTGCGCAGATACGACGAGAATGCGCAGCTGATGCGCCAGTTCATCGAACAAGGCGAGCTCGGCGAAATCTATTACGCGAAGGCATCCTGTCTGCGGCGTCTGGGCAATCCGGGCGGATGGTTCGCGGACGTGAATCGCTCCGGCGGCGGGCCGCTCATCGACCTTGGCGTGCATGTGATTGATCTATGCTGGTACATGATGGGCCGTCCGAAGCCGGTTGCCGTCAGCGGCAATACGTACAACAAGCTGGGCAACCGCGCGCATGTGCAGCATCTGAGCTTCTACAAAGCGGCAGACTACGATGCTTCGATCAATACGGTAGAGGATTTGGCCAATGCCTTGATTCGCTTCGAGAACGGTGCGTCGCTCATGGTCGACGTCAGCTTCACGCTGCATGCCAAGCAGGACGAATTGTCCGTCAAGCTGTACGGGGACAAGGGAGGCGCCGAGCTGGAGCCGTCGCTTGCGTTGATCACGGAGAAGCACAATACGATCTTGAACATATTCCCGCAGACCGACCATCCGTCGTTTCATTTCAACAGCGCCTTCCGGCGCGAGGTCGCACACTTCATCGACTGCTGCAACACCGGCGCGACGCCGATCAGCCCGGTCGACGACGGCTTGACCGTCATGAAGATGCTGCGCGGCGTGTATGAATCGGCGGCGAAGGGTCAGGAAATCCGTCTGTAAACGATACGGACAAGGAGGGCAACTGAATGAAACTGGGACTGAGTTCTTATAGTCTGCATCAGGCGATCTCGGCGAACCAAATGACGATGAGCGATATGATCGCTTGGGCGGCGGAGCACGGATGCGAGCATGCCGAGATCGTGCCGATCGGCTTCGAGATGACGGAAGCGATCGCGGACGAATTGAAGGCGAAAGCCGCTGCCTGCGGGATTGAGCTGTCGAACTACGCGATCGGAGCGAACTTCCTGAAGGGCGGGGATGCGGAGTACGAGCAGGAGATCGCGCGCGTCAAGCGTGAAGTCGATCTGGCCGCACGGCTCGGCGTTCGCAAGATGCGGCATGACGTGGCGAGCAGCGACGATCTGTCGATCGTGAATTTCAACCGGCAGTTGGACCGGCTCGCGGCTGCTTGCCGCCTTATTGCCGACCATGCGGCTCAATACGGGATTACGACCAGCGTCGAGAACCACGGGTTCTTCATCCAGCACAGCGACCGCGTACAGGCGCTCGTGCATGCGGTAGACAGCCCGAATTACCGGACGACGCTCGACATCGGCAATTTCCTCTGCGTGGACGAAGATCCGCTCTCCGCGGTCAAAAAGAACCTGCCGATCGCGTCCATGGTGCATATCAAGGACTTCTACTATCGCCCGGCGGGCAGCGAGCTGGGGGCGGGGTGGTTCAAGTCTTCCAATGGCAACTACTTGCGCGGCGCGATCGCGGGGCACGGAGACTTGCGCATGCGCGAGATCATCAAGGCGATCAAAGAATCCGGCTACGACGGGTACCTTTCGCTCGAGTTCGAAGGCATGGAGGATTGCCGGAAGGGCGCGGAGATCGGACTGGCCAACATCCGGCGGCTGTGGGAGCTTGCATAAGCGTGATTGTGTCCGCGGCTGAATCGTGTCTCAAGGATAAGTCAGCATGACAAGCATTCGTGGGAAATCCTTCTATCCATGCGTTGACCAGACTGTGCAATGGGCGTCCTTACACCGTGGAGGAGATTTTTGTGAACAGCGGTGAGTAATCACCGTCTGTTCGCGTGCAGAAAACTGAATTGAAACAAGGCAGATGCCGCCGATCTTCCTCGTCGCGCGTCTGCTTTTTTGTGTTCCGCTATGAATAGTAATACTTTTTGTAAGCCATTACCTTGTATGTACATCTTTTTAATTGAAGTATTCCAAAAATAATGTATAATTACACTTGAAAAAAAGGGGTAAAACGGACTAGGACGAATGAACTGAATAAAATGGAGTGTGAGGCATTTGGCTGGGTTCAGCAAGGTTCGTCTCGCATCACTGGTGTTGGCAATGGCTTTGCTGATTCCCGTGCTGTCGCCCGGGACAAGCTCGGCTGTCGCACCGCCGCCATCGGCAACGTTGAATGTCATCAAACATGTTATCAACGACAATGGCGGCACGGCTGTCGCTGCGGATTTCGTCGTGCGCGTCACTTCGGCCGGCGTCGATGTTGCCGGCAGCCCTGCTCCCGGCGCCGAAGCTCCCGGTACTACGTTTATTTTGCCGCCAGGCACCTATGCGGTATGGGAAAACCCCGGGAATCCGCGGTATTTTTCCTATTTTTTAGGCGCCGACAACGAAGCGGGAACCGTCACATTGGCGCCGGGAGAAACGAGGACGGTAACGATCACGAACGTGTACCTCTCCGATTCCCAGTGGAGCGATCTGGATAGTCCCGTGCCGGTCCCTACGGCTATGCTGCGCGTCGTCAAACATGTGATCAACGATAATGGCGGCACGGCCGCGGCCGGCGATTTTCAGTTGCACGTCAAGAATGAACTCGGCATCGATGCGCCCGACAGCCCCGCCGCGGGTGTTGAGGCGCCCGGCTTCGTTTATGTTTTGAAAACGGGAACCTATACCATCAGCGAAGTTCCGGTTGCGGGGTATACGGCCAGTTATGGCGGCGACGGCGATGAGAACGGCGTCGTGCAGTTGAACGCCGGAGAGATGAAGACCGTCATCGTGACGAACGATGACGATCCGCCTCCGCCTGTAGTCGAAGAGGAACAGCCGGCAACGTTGCAGGTCATCAAGCAAGTGGTCAACGATGACGGCGGCACGGCCGCGGCGAGCGATTTCTGGCTGTATGTGAAGGACGCCGCAGGCGTCGATGTCGAAGGCAGCCCTGCCCGTGGCGTTGAAGCGCCGGGAAGGACATATACGCTGCCGCCTGGTCTGTATACGGTCGGTGAGGCTGACGTTGAAGGGTACGGGACACGCTTCGACGGCGACAACGTCAGCGACGGCATCGTCATCCTGTTGTCCGGCGATGTCAAGACAGTCATCGTGATCAACGACGACATCCCGGTTGTGCCGCAAGAACCAGAGACGCCGAAGACGGTGCCGATCGCCACGATCGATCCTCCCATAGATTTCAGCTATGGGTATATTAACGGATATGATACGGGTGCTGTAGGCATCAATGACCCGTTGACGCGGGAGCAAGCGAGCGCCTCGTTGTATCGGATTTTGAAACAAGCCGGCAGGACAGGCGGATATGCCAGGCCGCCCGTATCCGACTTTGCCGATTTGTTGACCACCCGCTGGTCGTTTGTCCCGGTCGAGTACATGCTCAGCATCGGCGCGATTCCGCCAGGAGAGAAGGTAAACCCGGAGGAGCCGGTCACAAGAGGCGAAATGGCCAAAATCGTCGCGCTGTCGAACAATCTGGGTCATCCGGAGAGCATCGTGACATTTCCCGACTTGCCCGATTCGCATCCCTACTACAGTTATATCAATATGCTCGTCAATTACGGGCTGTTGCATGGGTATCCCGACGGAACGGTTCATCCGAACGACTATATTACAAGGTCCGAATACGTAACGATGGTCAATCGGATGATCAATCGGGACGAGCGGTACAATGTGGAGGGATTGCCCAGTCTGTACACGGATTTGCAACCTGGCTTCTGGGCATTCAAGGAACTGCAGCGGGCTTCGTTCGGCTTCTATGAACAAGCGGATTCGCAAGGCTTTTTCCAGGTCGATCCCTCCATCGGCATTTCGAAGGCAGCGCTGGACACGTAAAAATCGGCGGAAGGCCGTCGGCAACACGGACAAATTGAAAATGCAGCATGATGTGGCCGGCAGCGACGATCTGACGATCGTCCATTTCAACCGCCAGTTGGAGCGGATTGCTGCAGCTTGCCGGCGGAGCTTCCCCTTGCGATAAGATGCGGGACGGCTCCACCAAGGATCAGTATGATGATCAAAATAAATCAGGGCTTTGGATCGATCCCATGTATTTCGTAATAATAAATCTTGCCCGTTGTTCCGGTTGGCTCAGGTCGCAACTTATTCTTCTGAACAAGCACGTGGCAGTATTTGATAGCGGTTTGTTTGTGAAGCTCCAATCCAAATGACTTTGTACGCAACCACCAGATCTTTTCAACAAACATCCGATTGCCAAAACCATGTCCCCGTTTCAATGTGCGTCCTTACGCTCGCCGTTGCGCCGATTCAGGTGCTCTTTAATCCATCTTGCCTGTTCGCGTTCAAAACTCATTCCAATCGCCCCGAAAGACCCTGCGTGGTGCAGGATCAACGGGGCGTACTTCGCCACTCTGATTGAAATATCGGGTCAAAATCTTCAAAGTCATGGTCGGGAAGTGGCCGGGTGCGCCCAAAGACGTATCGTCATGGAGCATGAAAGCATCTTCCGAATCGAGCGGCTCCGATAGAAATCGCTCGAAATCGTTAGAAGTCGTCTGTAATTATAAGTAATATTAAGGATTTACAAATGGTTATTTTTTATTATTGGTAATTATGAATTTTCAGGAATTGGGTGATTCATCCTCTGCAATAATCGCCCTCCCGCCCCGCCTTCCGCCTCCTGTCCTGCATTCAATTTATTGCGCCGAATATTGGGCTGCACAGGTTTGCCGCAGGGTATTGCCGCAGGGGCTCCGGCGCAGTATGCTAAGGATGTCCCACCACAATACTTACGCGAGGAATCGATGACATTGACGATCGGTGTGATGGACTCGGGGCTGGGCGGCCTGACCGTGCTGGCCGAGGCGCTTCGGCGGCTGCCGACCGAGAATTACTTATATATGGCGGACACGCTTCACGTACCGTATGGACCCAAGTCCGCCGAAGAGGTGCGCGATTGCGTGCTGGAAGTCGTGGACACGATGGTGCAGACCGGGATCGACGCGCTCGTGGTCGCCTGCAATACAGCCACTAGCATTGCCGTGGATGAACTCAGGGCCCGCTATTCGTTCCCGATCGTCGGGATGGAACCGGCCGTCAAGCCGGCCGTCGAGATGAATCGGGCGACCGGCAAGCGGGTGTTGGTGTTCGCGACGGAGCTCACTTTGCGGCAGCCCAAGTATTATGCGCTTGTGTCTCGCGTGGACGAGGGCGGCATCGTGGATTCCATGCCGCTGCCGGAGCTCGTGGAATATTGCGAGGCCTTGCAATTCGACAGAGAGCGGATCAAGGCGTATTTTCGCGCCAAGCTGGCGGGATATGACCTGGATCGGTACGGCATCGTCGTGCTCGGGTGCACGCATTATGTCTACTATGCGGACATCCTGCGCGATGTGCTGCCGCCGAATATCGAGATCGTCGACGGCAACGCCGGCACGGTGAAGCGATTGGCCGCGCTGCTGCACCGGTTCGGCATCCCGGCGGGTTGCGGCAGCGGGCAGGTGCGCTTTCTGTGCTCCGGCGGCGAGCCGGCTTACCTGGAGAAGATGGGGAGGGCGCTCGCGCTGCTGCGCGGGGATGCAACGGACCGGCCGCTGGTCGACGTGAGATAGGCGGGACGGCAGGGAAGGCTGAGAGAGCGCATTGCTGGCAGTATAGAGGTCAGCGGTTCGATCCCGCTAAGGTCCACCATACTTCACACATTAACGGCAGAAATGCCGTTTTTTTGTTTTAGAGGTCAGGGCAATCGCTTACGAAAGTATGGTCGTGTGGGGGATAGTGGGTATGGTGGCGAGCGAAATAAGTGGAAAAGTCGTTACTACTTAGGTCCTCTAACAGAAAACTAATTGCCCGCGCAGAGCAGCAGAGAGCGAGTTGAGGATGGAAAGGTTTTGTTTGCGGAGGGTAGAGATGAAACTGCGAGCGCGAGCAAATTG